>ULVN01064276.1_pt1 | contig 54239 bp, 32 predicted proteins | sample 1959491 | NCBI WGS metagenome assembly ULVN01 (sample SAMEA4835787, study PRJEB28245) | human gut metagenome | biome: gut microbiome; material: fecal sample | place: Denmark | collected 2008 | reverse complement strand
TTTATTTGTATTTTTGGAGGTAATTGTAGTATCATAATATCAGAAAGAAGTTGGGGTAGTTGGGGTTTGTTGGCTGTTGAATTTTTCTTGAGCAAGGGACATACTTCTAGTCTAAATCTTAAAATGTGAAGGAGACTGTTATGGTAAGAGTTATTCCTAGAAAAACGAAAGTTAAATCAGAGTTTATCAGAGGAGTTACGGGTGTTGATATTTTGCTGGGATTTATTTTCGCAGCAGTCGCAATTATTCTTTTTATGGCAAACTTTGACTTTCATATTTGGGTCGGTATTGCTTGGTGTATTATTGCAGTGTCAATGTTTTTGAAATTTGCTGACGACACTCGTTTTTATAATACTTTAATTTTCTTACTTCGTTATTCAGTGCAAAAGAAAAAGTTTTCAAAGGGAGATGGAGAAAAGAAAAAATCTGATATAAAAGAAATCATTGCTTATGAAGGAATTTATCAAGACAGATTTATCAACTTTGGACCTTATTATGCACAGGTTATTGAAATTCAACCAATGTTTTTTACTTTGTTGACTGAATATTATCAAGATAACGTAATTGAATCGTTTGCCAACGCTTTGAGAAGATTGAATATGGACCAATCATGTTCGATTGTCAAAATTAGTAAACCGATGATTTTGGATAGATACATTTACAACGAAAATCATAAATACGATGTTTTGTATGATATGCAATATGACGGACAAATCTCTCAAGCAGAAATTGATGCCCGTGCTCCAATTTTTGAAGAAAGAGTTTCTCTTTATGAATTTATGAACCGTCAAGCCAAGATTTTTAAAGATCATTTCTATTTGGTTGTTTATGACAAAGATATGGAAATTTTGGAAAATACAACTTCTGGAATGATTAGTGCTATGGGAAATTCGCTTAATCCAATCACAGCCAGAAAACTTGAGGGCACAGATTTGGTAGTCTTTTTGAAAGCCAACTTTGGAAAAGAATTTGATGAAAGAGACCTCGAAATCACACCAATTTCAGAATACATAAACTGGGCAACGCCAGATAAAATCAAATTTAATATTGCCCGCTATTTTGTTGATGACCAATGTTATCGTTGCTACAGTCTTACAGATTATCCTTTGCAAGTAGGAAATGCTTGGGGGGCACAATTCTTCCTCTTGGATAGAACAAAGATTGTCATGAAATTTAGTCCTACGCCAAAGATGGATGCAGAAAAACAAATCGACCGTGCCATCATGGAAATGGAAGCAAAATACAACAGGTCAGGAAAAAGTTCTACTCAAATTGAACTTCAAACCCACCTTGAAACATTGAGAGATTTGCTTGTTAGTTTGAAAAACAACAACCAACAACTTTTCAATGTCAATACATATGTTGTTGCGGAAGATGTAGCGAAGAAAGATGTTAGAGCAATGCTTAAACAACAAGGGTTCAAGTATTCCGAACTCTTTGCAAGACAAATTGATGGGTTTATTTCTTCAAACATTTCAAAACGTGATGCTATGAAAACATCAATGAGAGGCATTCCAACATCTACGCTCGCGGCAACTTTCCCATTTATTTCAAATGCATTACAGGACCCAAATGGAATTTATCTTGGAGATAACGAATATCCAGTGTTTGTGGACTTTTTTAAAAGAGATCGTGAAAGAGTAAACTCAAACATGATGGTTATCGGGAAGTCTGGCTCTGGAAAAAGTTATGCCACAAAGACATTGCTTACAAACTTGGCTGCCGACAACTGTAAAATTTTCATTCTTGACCCAGAAAACGAATATAAAGACTTGACAATAAACTTGGGTGGAAAGTTTATCGATGTTGGTTCTTCTACTCATGGTATTATCAATCCGTTCCACGTTATTTCATCTTTGGAAGCGTCAGAAGACGAAGAAAAAGAGGAAGAAGAGTTTGACGAATATGGCAGACCTATTGAAAAGAAGAAGGTCGCAAAAAAACTTGACGACTCTTTCCCACAACACTTGCAATTTTTGGAACAGTTCTTTAGAGTTATTTTGGAAGGTATCAATGCCGATGCGTTTGAAGTTTTGAACTCTCTTATTATCGATATGTATAAGGAGTTTAATATTGACTACAAAACAAATTTGGCTAGACTTAAACCGGAAGATTACCCAACATTTGATGCTCTCTATGATTTGATTTTGAGAAGAATTAAAACGGCAAAAGATGAATTTAGTTTGAGAAACCTTATGACTGTTGAAACTTACATCAAAAAGTTTGCTTCAGGCGGAAGAAACAGTGCATTGTGGAATGGACCTACATCTATTGAAACAAACGAAAACTTTGTTACTTTCAACTTCCAATCATTGGTTGCTGGAAACAACCCAACAATTACAAACGCACAAATGCTTCTGGTATTTAGATATCTTAACAACGAAATTATCAACAACAAAGATTTCAACAAAAAGTATAGAAAAAACAGAAAAGTTATTGTTGCAGTTGATGAAGCGCACATCTTTATTAACCCAAAATATCCAATCGCTTTGGACTTTATGGCACAAATGGCAAAACGTATCAGAAAATACGGCGGAATGCAAATTGTCATCACACAGAACATCTCCGACTTCGTTGGAACAGAAGAAATCAGACGTCAATCAACTGCGGTTATTAACGCATGTCAATATTCTTTGATTTTCTCTCTTGCTCCTGCAGATATCAACGACTTGGTTCAGTTGTATGAAAAATCAGGTGGTATCAACGAAGAAGAACAAAACTCTATCGTTACGGCTGGTGTTGGTCAAGCATTCTTGATTACAAGTCCAACAGCAAGAACAACAGTGCAGATTATTGCACAAGACTATGTAAAACAACTCTTTGAAGGAAAATAAAACCGTAAAATAGACAAAAGAAAAAAAATTTGAGTTTTAAAAGGAAAATCTATGACAAAAGTCTGGAAAAACATCTTAATAACATTATGTAGTATTTTTGCATTTTTGTTTGCAGGTATCTTTTTTGCAGGCTGCGATATAAATTATTCAAAAATTAGATTGACCGCTGACAAACAAAGTCTCTCACTTGAAGTGGGCGGCAGTGAAGATGTTGTGTTTACCATTGAAGGTTATCAAGATGGTTTCAGCAACAAAGTCCAAATGAATCCACGAAGCGAAGGACAAACAGCAATTTTTGAAACTTCAAATTTGGTATATTTGAGTTCAAGTCAAATTAAAGTAACAATCACTGGTATCGCTGGTGGAAAAGGTCAACTCCATGTCGCAACTTTGGAAGCAAACAAAGAATGTGTTATTGATGTGGAAGTTGGGCAATACTCAAAATCTATGCAGTTTGACAATCGCACACTTTATGTTTCAAACGGAACAGATTTTGTTCCTTCTGCAGATATGTTTGTCTTTGATGCAAACACAACACGCAAAGATTTGTCTTATTATTATTTGAACATTGATGACATCAATTTCAATACTTTTTCGCTGGTTGACCTTTCACTTTCAACATCTACAAAACTTGCAAAATTTTCTGATGGTGTCAATGATGTTAGTGGCGAAATAACAAAACTTGACAGAGTTAAACTTGTGAAAACTGAAACTGGCAACGACTTGGTTTTGAGTCTTGATGGTGTTGAAACGAAAGTTGATATTGAAGAAAAATTTTGGTTTTTGTCAGTTTATGATTATTCTATCGGCAATGAAGATTACGAAAAGATTTTGTATGCCGTTTCATCTGTAAATGTCTTGCCAAAGATTGAAATGTCAATTCAAGGCGGATATAACAAAGGTGCGAGTTTGGACGAAATTGATGTTGACTTTGAAGATGTCGAACAAGGAAACATCGTTATTGTGCCAAACAATGCTCAAATGAGACAATATATTTTGAAAGTTGAGATGGAGAATTCTATTTCCGGAACCCCACTTTTGATGTCAAAAACACAATCAAACAATCATGTGGATATTGACTTTTTGAAAAACTATGGACAAGAAGAAGGAAAGGTCGTTTATTATTTGAAAATATCTCAAAATTCTCAAACACAGGCGACAACGACACTCGACCTTCAAGTTTATTATGACATTGCACAAGATGTCGAAGATGGTAATGTAAATATTACAAAAAGTTTTGATATTGAAATTCAAATTGCTCCAACTGCAATCACTGTAAATGGCACAACAGAACCAGAAACTTTGACACTTTACAACTATTATAGATATCCAGAATTTGGATGGCACGACCTTTTGATTGATGTTATTTCTGGCTATTCTTCTTCACCAAATTATGAGGGTGTTTATTTTACTGTTAGAGATGACAAAGGTATTTATCTTGACATGACAACTGGTGCTGGAGTAACAATCAATTTTGGTGACGATACAAAACTTTATCATGACCTTAACACTCCTTTTAAAATCAGAGGACAATATGGTTCAATGCAGGTTAGTGATGTTGTGCTTGAAATTCATTTGAAAAGCAAAATTTTGGCTGGCTCTGAAGAACTTGTTCTGCCTGTAAAATGCAACATCATTGCTGGGGCAACAGAAATTAGAGTTGCACCTGCTTATGAGCAAAACAAAAATGACTATTTTTATATGGATTTGAATGGAGATGAAAAAGACTTCTCAAACATTCTTTATGCAAATCAAAAATTTCAATCTATAAGCTACAGATTTTCAAGTGGTGTCGATGTTGTTTCATTTGATACACATGATGGAGATGCTTGCATCAGAAATCAAGAAGGTGCAGATGCAAGATATTTCTTGAATTTATCAGTTTCTCCAAAGCAAACTGGAATAGGAATTTATACGATTTATTTGGATAACGGAACTTCTCTTGATTTGAATTTTAGAGTTGTTAGAACCTTGCAAACAGAGACAACAGAAATAAGGCTCACAAATGACGGAAATGAGGCTGTTACAAACTCTCACTATTCAAAGAGTAGTGATAAAGTGACTTTTGATGACACTTTGAACATTGAAATTTTGAACTCTTCAAACAAGGATGAAATTTCTTTTGGAAATGTTGCAAATTTGACAATTGGCGCAAACATAACAGAGGAAATTGTTCTTGAATATGACAAATCAGGTTGTTTGTCAGTGTCAAAACTCAACAATATATATAGGATATATACAACGGGCAATGGGAAGACAAAAATTAAATTCACTTTGCTTGGACAAGATGTAAATCAAACATTTGGAAAAGAAAACAAAAAGATAGAACTTTATGTAGATGTAAGTTCTTATTCTCTTGTTGACGAATTTTATTTGAAAAACGGACAAAACTACGCTCTTAACAACACTGTTTATTATGCTCGTGGGGGCGAAGGCAGAATTCAAGACAAAGATAAAACTGTCGTGCTCACTCCTTATGCAAACAACATCAATTCTCAAAATTTCTATCAATACTATTTTTCAAAAGGTGCATTCTCATCAATGTTTAATGATGCAAGAGCGAAGTCAACCATTGATGCTGACGGAACTGTTAAGACAACATATTCTTACACATTGAGCGAAAATCAGATTTATTCTGAAATCGTGCATGAAAAGTTTAATAGAAAATTTATCTATTTCTACTCACAACTCAGCAGTGGTGAAACGCAAATTACCATGACGGAAGTTACAATTACAAAGAAAGTTGCTGGCATGGATGATGAGACAAGAGTTGTTAAATTGACATTGGCGAATGGTTTGATGTTCTGGTCAGAATGGACTGCCGATAAACCTTGTGTTGTTGTGGAGGCTGATGAAGACGAGGAGACTACTGCAACTTATGAAGTTTATTTTTCAAATAAATTTTCAATCAGCACTTGGGGTGATTTTGACATGGAGTCATTCACTTACACAAATAGGGCGACTGTTGATATTCAACTTTTCTTGAAGGCAAATTTGAGACAAAGAAATTCAACAAAAAAATATGACGCAAAAATTATTGCTCAACCATATCAATCAGTTCAAAACATCTCACTTGCTACAAATGTTACAAAACTCAATTTTTCAAACAACAAGCTTGTTCAAAATGTAAATGCTTATGTTTTCCCAACAAGCGCAACAAACAAAAATATTCGCGTTGAATTTGTAAGAACAAATGACAATCCTTATTCTGCGATGGTAACTTGGAATATCAACACTATTGACAAAGATAATGGGGTATATTCTATTGATTTGTCTTGTGAAAAGTTTTTTGAAGACAATCGTGACACAATCGTAAATATTGACAATTATTTGACTGGAAGGATTTATATCTATCCATCTGAATGGGGAGATTCTTACACATCTATCGAAGGACAATATCAACCAATTTGCATTGAAGTGCAGTATAGAAATGGTTCAAAATCAAATCCATATTTGCTCGAATCTGCTGAAGATATTGCGGGTATCAATGCAAATGACATTACACTCAGAAGTCATTATGAAATCGGTTCTGTTATTGATATGTCTTCTATGAAAAACTTTATCCCTATTGGTGTTTTGCAAGAAGATGGCAAAAATGTTTTGAAAGGCTTTAGTGGTTCTGTTATCGGAACAAATTCTCAAGCGGCAATAACGAATATCGCTGTTTCAGCAAACAATTTCAATGTGACTGTTGACGATTCAAATTCACAATATTTGGGACTTTTTGCACAGATAAACAGTGGGGCAAAAATTGAAAATCTCTCATTCTCTGGAAGATTTGATGTAACAATGACTCGCAGAGCATATACAGGACTTGTTACTGCAGTAAACAAAGGTGATTTGATAAATGTTGGGGCGAAAGTTTCTGCTTCAACAATCACTGGTGCAAGACAAAGTTTCTTGTATTTTGGTGCGGTTTCTGGTTTGAACTATGGAAAAATTTCACAAGATATTGGTAAATATGACGGAACAAGTTATGAATTTTTGAAAGACGAACTTTCTGATGAATTTGTTCTGGATGAAAACGGAAACAAAATCAAGATTGATGAAAATGGCAGAAAATTGCCAAGCACAAGAGATTTTACCGGACAAAATGCAAAGAATTTGGCTTACTTTACTGGTGTGGTTTCTATTGATGCTCCAAGCACAAATGTTTATGCTGGTGGCATTACCGGTGCGTCTTGTGGAATTGTTGAAAGGATTTTGCCAAGTGCAGAAAGTGGTTACAAACTTTATGGATATTCTGGATATTCTGCAGTGACAATGATTTCAGCAAGTGGAACAAGCTCGTTTACAAACTTTAAGAGTTTGTATGTTGGTGGTGCTGTCGGTGTGGCAACGTCTAGTGGAACAGTTATTATGGGTGATGATACTGCTGTTGAAAGCAGAATTTCAAATCTTCTTGTTGGCGGAGAAATTGACACATCTGCATCCATTGGTTATGATGATGCAGTTGGTGGAATTGTTGGATATGCAGACACAGGAGATGTAGCAGAAATCAAAATCATCAAAAACACTTCAAGAACATTTTTGAGAGCAATTTTAAATGTTGGTGGAATTGTCGGATATGATTATTACAGCACTCTTATCAGCACATATGTTGATTATGGAACGGGAAATGTTATTGAAGCAGTTGATGATGGTAAAAACAATTTCTACAGTGCTTCAGTTATAAGATTTTTGAAATCTGATGGTGCACTTGGAGCACTTCCTACTGATGACCAAAAAGAAGTTTATTATGCAATCGGAAACGCTTTGCAAAACGGTAGAAGTTACAACAATGGTGCGTTTAAAGCATATTCATATGTTAAGAGAACTTTGAATACATCAACAGAATCTATCAGTTCAAATTCATCATCTATTGTCGATTATTATGGTGATTATATTGCTGTTGTGAAGACAAGCAATGCATATCAAAGCAATACATATCAAATCAAGGCGTCTTATACTTTCACATCAAAAGATGTTGAACTCAACTTGGGTGAAAGCGCTTTTGAAATGAAAACTGATGCCCTTGACGATGATGATCCAGCAAAAGGTATTGGGGTTTACTTCATGTATTACTTTGCTGTTACTGGCAGGGTGAATGAAGACAGTGCAAAAGCACAAGATGAGATTGATTTATTGAATTTTGTTACTCCAAACTCCTCACTCTATCCATTTGTTTTGGGAAGTCAAGATGTAAACATCACTTCGGCATCATCTTCTGTTTTGGCAGTCGATGTAAACGGAAACTTGACAGTGAAGGGGACTGGGCTTGCAGCAATCACTTTGACAAGTATTTTGAATGTTGTGAAATCAAGAGTAATTTATCTTTATTTGACAAACTATTTTGATAAAGACGTTTCAAGTTCGATGTTCTACACAAGTTCTAATCTCAATGGTGTAAAAATCACTGATGGAAGCAATTTGAATATCTATGGAAATTCAAACACAAACTTGAATGTTGTGCCTTCATACGAACTTTCAAGTGGAAAAACAACAAGCGGTGATATTTATAGAATTTCTGAAAATGGTGTTTTGAATTATCAAAATGTAAACTACAATCTTGCAAGAAACACACAAATTACTGTGCCAAGTGCAACGAAAACCGGTTTTGTAAAGACAAAAGATACAACTTTGCAAGCGGGTAAAAAATATTATGTTTATAATGCAGAAAGTGAAACTTACAGACTTTTGGAAGTTGGAGAACTTGCAGAAGAAAACTTGTCTTCTTATTATGAAGAGGGGGAATATTTCTCTTCTGTTCAGATAAACAAGCAAACTATTGTTTTCTATAAGAACAAAACTGATGCCAAAGATGGAAAACAAGATGTATATAGACTTGTTCCTGTTTTGCAAGTTTCTATTCAAATTGGAGACAAAAAATATACATATTATTATGAAATGCCAAATGCGAAGATTGATTTGACTGTTACTTACAAAGAGACTGCTACATCAATCAGAACTAACTTCAAATATCATTCAATGCAAACAAACAATACTTTTGAAGATACGGCGACAATTGTTTCAACAAATACTCAAGAATTGTTGTTCTATCAAATTTTTGACAAGAATGGCGTTTTGGTTCAAGATAGATTGCCAAAAGATTTGTCACAATTTGACAGCGCGGAATCAAAGGACACAAAGTGGCTTGGCTATATTAACACAATGGACGACACGAATGACTTGTTTAACCTTCAATTTGCAAGAGTTGATGGACAAGAAAATGTGTTTGACTTTACTTGTCAAATTTTGTCAACAAGCAAGAAATTTTTAAACAGATTTGAAAACAACATCTTTGGAGAATATACGGTTTATCTTTATGCGAGCGAACTTGAAAATGGTGTTTCTTATTCATTTAAGATTTTGCTTGACGAAGCAGAAATCAACTATATAAGTTTGAACAACTATTCAAACATTGACGATGTTTCAGTGCCTGATGAAAGTGTTGTTCCTTCTCAAAGAGGGGTTATTGAAGTGGCTGTTGACCCAGTTGAAGCGGTGTTCGAGAAATTTGAAATTTCAAACAATGCTTTAAACTATCAAACTGGCAGAGCAGAAGCATCATTTACATTTGTTTATGAGACTGCGACAGGCTATGTGGTTGCTCCAAACTTTGGAAAACTTTCAAACGGGGTGTTTAGTTTTACATATCAAGAATTGATTGATTATTATCAAAAATTGAATGAAAAAACTGGAAATGAATATAGCTATACTGGAAAGATTTATATTTCATATTATATGCCTTCAAACAGAGTGGAAGATGGTGTTCAAGCAGGATTTGATGTTAATGTAACTTACGGAAATGTTGGACAATATGAAATGTCGTCAACAATCTTGTTGAAAACGAAACTCAATAGCTATGCAAAACTTTATTTCAATGATAAGAAAGATTTTGGTGGAGCGTATTATGTAGCAAGAGGATTGTCTTATGGCATGTCACTTAATTATTATGGATTTAGTGAAGATCAAATTTCAATCACTTCAACAAACAACTTTGTTGCAAATGTTTCAAAAGTAAATGGCAATTATGTTTTGAATGTCACTGCCGACAGCATCAACTACAACAATGAAGTTGGTTACAAAGTTACAATCACAACCACGGCAAGCAAGACTGTCGACAATGTTGTTATTTCAACAACAGATACAATAGATTTGTATGTTATGGAATATGTTATGAGTTATGTCTATGAAGATGGTGTAAATCAAGACATTGTCAAAGGTATGGAAGATGGAGTCATTTACACTGCTATTGGAAATCCTTATACATTACAATTTGATATTCGTGACTTTATTGAATATGACACAACAAATTCTATCGTAGTTAATGAGGTTGAGACTTTCTTGAATAGTATGACAAACAATATTGCTTGGAGAGTTTATCTCAATGGCGAAGAAACTTCTTTGGCAAAAAACAAAACAATTAGAAGTGAATATTATTATATTGATTCTTATACTATTACACCATTAAAGATTTACAATGCGGCAAGCGATATTTATCACTTCTCTGCAAGTGCAAACTATGTGATGAAAAATGGTATTTATGAATATAGAAGTCTTGCAAGTGGGGCAAATCCAATTTATACAGAATTTGCATTTGAAGTGCATCAACAAAGCACAGAAGACAGCCCTATTCCTGTTGAAACTTATGCTGACCTTTTGGATATGAAAGATGGCGAATGGTATATTTTGCTTAAAGACATTATTTTGCCTGGTTCTGAATATGCAAAAGAACATCAAGTTGATGTATTTAGCCAGCTTTCAGCAAAAATTGCTGGGCTTGATGGAAATGGGTATAAACTTAAAATGGCTGGCACTTATGAATTTGCTGGTGAGACAAACATTGGCCTTTTTGAAAGTGTTGAAGAAGGCACGATTTTGAAAAATGTGGAAATTGTTTTGACAAACGATGTTGTAATCAAAACAAATGTTCAAACTTTCAATATTGGACTTTTGGCAGCAAGCAGTGCCGGAATTGTTACGAACTGTGAGATTGATTCTGAAAATGGTGCAACTCTTTCAGTTGTTTGCGGCACAACAGCATCAAATGCATATGTGGCCGGACTTGTTTCAAACAACTCTGGATACATCACAAATTCACGCTCAAAAATAAACATTATTGCAAACATAAATATTGCTGGACTTGTTGGACAAAACACTGGAATTATTTCAAGCTGTTATTATGCTGACGCGAGCCTTAACAACAAGACAAACACAACAACAGAATTTACTGCTGGACTTGTTGTTGTAAACAGTGGTGAAATTCACACATCTTATGTAAGCGGTTTGATGGCAGCAAATGTGATGTTCTATGACAGAGCGGAAAACTTTATTCAATCAAACAACAATGTTTCAGGTTTTGTTTATTCAAATGATGGACAAATCGACAACTGTTATTCAAATATTCAGTTGAGACAAAGTGGTGCGTTTGCATCTGGATTTGTTTTTGAAAACTCTGGCAGTATCTCAAAATGCTTCTCAACGAGTGTGCTCGAAAGTCAACAAACATCAAACTATGGATTTGCAAGAATCAATAGCATTGGAACAACTGCCGGAAAGATTGAAGAATGTTTCTATCTTGAAGATAATAATAGTGATGTAGATACAAATGGCAATAAGCTTAATAATGCAATTTCTTATGGACCAAATGGAGAAACAATAGAAGGTGTCAATATTAGTATTGGCGAAATCAATAAAGATGAAAATACCGACATAAGACCAATTAGAGTAGCAGACTTTAATAATTGGAAAGATACATTCAAATCTTTTGTTGTGGCTGAAGGAAGAAGCATTAAATCTGTTTGGTTCTATAACGAAAACAAAAATGATTTGTCAAACTTCTCTGGAAAAGTCTTCAACACAGGAAGAATTGAACTTGTTTCTCCAAATATTATCGCAAACTCAAAGAGACAACTTGACAGGGTTGAAACTATCGTTGATGAGACGACGGGGGCTACTTATGCAAAGTATGTTTACATTTACACAAGTGACAGTGCAACGCTTGGAAGCGTTTACAATCCAATTTTGATAAATGATGCAGAAAGCATGGAAGATTATATTACACAAGAAAACAACTCTGCGGATTATAACTATTCATATTATAGATTGATTTCAAATGTAGATTACTCTAATTATATTTACAACAGCAAAACATATAAGACAAAGTTTATGGGTTATTTTGAAGGTAACTTTATGACGGTGACAGGCGTAAACATGGTGTCAAGTGACCCTATGGCATCAGCAGGATTGTTTGCTGAACTTGGGAACAGCAACAATATTGATGCTGTTGGTGTGGTTATGAATTTCAACTTCAAACCAACAACCATTTCATTTGCAAATACGAATGCAGTTGGAATTGTCGCTGGAAAACTTGATGGTGGAAGAATATTCAATGTCAATTTGACTTTGCCATCAAATGACCAAGTTGTTGTTGTCGGAAAGAACATTGTTGGCGGTGTTGTTGGGGTTGCTACTGGAAACTATCAGTTGCAAAATGTTTACTCTCAATATAGTGCAAAGGCAAGACACAATGGAGCGACTGGTGGAAACAACTTCAATTCTAAACTTTCGGACTATTCTAAATATTCGTTTGCAGGCTCTATTGCGGGTGTTTTGAGTGGAACTGGTTATGTTTATGATTGTGTTACGGATACTGCTGTTGCGGTTTTGGCTGACAAAGCAGGTTTGCAATTTGGTTTGATTGATGAAAATGTTATAGTTAAGAAACTTCAAGTTGATGTGCAATCAAATATGATTGTCAACGCTTATTCTTATGGCGGACTTGTTGTCGGTGAAAGCAAAGGAAACTTGAGTGATGTCGTTGTAAACAAGATAGCAGGCGGAGATACGTTTGTTAACTTTAAAAAAACACCATACGAGCCAACTGCTGTTGGTGGAGTTGTTGGGGTTTCAAATTCTGGTAAAATTGACAATGTTAAGATGTATCAATCAATCAATGTTGGAAATCAAAGTGCAAGCACTGGTGTAACTTATGTAGGTGGTGTTGTTGGACTTATCAATGGTGGAACAATCCTCTCAAATATTGTGGTAGATGCAAACTTGACAGGATTCGCTTATCTTGGCGGTGTTGCTGGTGGAGTTACTGCTGACACAACCATTGTAAGATTTGAAAATATTGATGTAACAACAGCATTGTTTGCACAAGGTCACAAGCTTCTCTTTGTCGGGATGGGTGGACTTGCTGGATATGTTGGTGAAAGCACAATTGTTCAGTTGTCATCATCAATCGTTGACCATACGGAAAAGGACGAAGAAGGTGAAGACAAAAATGTAATGAAGAAAAACAATTTTGCGGTTTCTATTCAAACAATGGTCTATGTTTATAAGGGTAACATCTCTGTTTATGTTGGCGGAATTTTGGGACATGATATGAGTTTGCTTTCTCACATTATAAATGACACATATTCAAGCATTGTTGGTGGACAATCAACAAACAAGGTTTTGGATATGTCATCAACAGATGGAACTTTCTCAATGACTGGACAAGTTGTTGACATTGCAGAAAGTGGTCAAGAACCAGAAGCTGGATACAAAGAAAGTGAAGGTTATGAGTATAAAATAGAAGGCTCTACAACAATAATAAAGATTCTTAAAGGGCAAAAGAAAGCGGCAGTAGGGTGCGAATATTATTGCAATGTTGGCTTTACGACAAGTGCTCCTAAAAACACAGGAATCATGATGTATATCAATTTACACGGCGATCCTGTTTTTGCGAAAGCTTAAATAAATAAAAGTGTGTAAGTTTTTCAGCTTGCACATTTTTTTATTTTTCTTTAAAAAACGTTTGATTAAATTTGATAACATATGATATAATCAATTTAGTAAATGGAAAAATAAATTTTATTAAGAAGATTATTTGAAAAAGTTTTGAAAAACTATTGACTTTCCTGCTTGGAATTTGTTATAATTAAATGGTTAGTTATTGTAATGTTAAAGAATTTTTACTATTTTAACTGAAAAACGAGGAATAATGAGGTATTTTTTTTGCCCCATGTTCCTTTTTTTAATTTATTGGGGGAGTTGTAATTATGTCTAATATTATGAAAAAAGAAAAATTTGGAAAAACTGAGAGATATACCTTTGCTCAACTAAAAGATTATATCGATATCCCACCACTTCTTGAAATCCAAAGAAACTCGTATAAGGATTTTATTGAAAATGGCATCAAGGAAGTCCTTGATGAATTTTCTCCTATCATTGATTATTCTGGAAAGGCAAAACTTTATTTTCTTGACGTTGACACAAGTGCAAAACCAAAGTATGACAAGAAGGAATGCAAGAGAAGAAGTGCTACTTATTCAATTCCACTCAATGTGAAGACTCGTTTCGTTGTTGAAGAAACAGGTCAAGCAGTTGAAGATGTTGTTTTCTTGGGAGATATCCCTTATATGACAGAAGACTGTTCTTTCATTTTCAATGGTGTTGAAAGAGTTGTCGTAAACCAAATTATCAAATCTCCAAATTATTATCTTTTGAGAGATAAGTCAAGAGACAACACAACTTTGCATGGGCAAATTATTCCAAAGCGTGGTATGTATATTGAATTTGAACAAGGTGCAAACGAAGTTTTGAAAGTTGTTTTGGATAGAAAACACAAAATCACCCTTGGACTTTTCCTTAAATGTTTTGGTTATTCTGCTGATGAAATTTCAAAATTGTTTGGCGGACATAGGCTTATCAAAAATGTTTTGGAAAAGGAGACTCAAAACACACAAGAAGAAGCTCTTTTGGAATTTGCAAAGAAGACAAGACCTGCTGATGTTCCATCTGCAGAAACAACAAGAAGCTATTTAAACTTGTGGTTCTTCTCTGATCAATGGTATAATCTCTCTAGAGTTGGAAGATACAATCTTAACAAAAAATTCTCTATTGAAAAGAGAGTTTTGGGACATATCTTGGCTGAAGATGTTGTTTCTCCTGATGGCGAACTTATCGCAAAAGCTGGACAAGAAGCAACCCCAGAAATCGCACACAAGATTAAAGCAAGCGGTGTAAACGAAGTTTGGATTCAACTTTCAGACAAAAAATATCTTATGAGAGGAAACAACAGAGTTAGACTTTCTGATGTCTTCCCTTGTGATGAAAAGAGTTTGGGAATTTTAGAAGAAGTTTATTATCCTGTTCTTGCTGAAATTCTTAAAGAAAACAAGACAAAAGAAAAGAGAATGCAAGCAATCAAAGAACATGCAAAAGATTTGATGATTACAACTCTTACTATGGACGATATTTTGGCTGCAATCAGCATGTATCTTGATGTTTTGGAAGATATTGCAAAGACAGACAAGATTGAACACTTGTCAAACAAGAGAATTGCAACTGTTGGTGAACTTTTCTATGACCACTTCCGTTCTGGTGTAACAAAACTTGTTGCAAATGTTAGAGAAACATTGCAAGGAAAAGAACTTTCAGAAGTTACTCCAAGACAAATCGTAAATCCAAAGGCTATTAACAGAGCACTCCGTGATTTCGTGGCTTCTTCACAGTTGTCACAACTTATGGACCAAGTTAACCCACTTTCAGGAATTACGCAAAAACGCCGTGTATCAGCTGTAGGCCCTGGCGGTATTAAGAAAGAAAGAGCTGATGCTGAAGTTCGTGATATTCACTACACAAACTATGGTAGAATCTGCCCTATTGAAACTCCAGAAGGACAAGCTATTGGACTTGTTAACACTTTGACAAGTTATGCAAAAGTAAACGAATATGGTTTCCTTGAAACTCCATACAGAAGAGTTAACAAAGAAGCGGGTGTCGTTTCAAATAAATGTGAATATTTCATGGCTGATATTGAAGACACTGCTTACATCGCTCAAGCAACAGAACCACTTGACGAAGAAGGCAGATTTGTAAACAAGAGAGTTATATGTCGTCACAAAGACTATGCTATTGAAGTGCCTGCAAAACAAGTTGATTTTGTGGATGCTTCTCCAAGACAATTTATATCTGTTGCTACATCACTTATTCCATTTGTAAACAGCAACGAAGCAAACCGTGCGCTCATGGGCGCAAACATGCAACGTCAAGCTGTGCCTCTTCTTAGACCAGAAGCTCCTATTGTTGGAACTGGTATGGAGGCAAAAGTTGCTCATGACTGTGGTTATACACAACTTGCTAGAGAAGATGGTGAAGTAATCTATGTGAGTGCTGATGAAGTTCGTATCAAAAATGTTAAGGGCGAAGTTGACATTTACAATTTGATTAAGTTTGACAAAACAAACGATGAAACTTGTTTTAACCAAAAACCATGTGTTGTTAAGGGTGAACAAGTTAAGAAGGGTGAAGTTATTATTGATGGTTATTCAACTGATAACGGTGAACTTGCCCTTGGCAAAAACGTCCTTGTCGGTTATATGAACTGGGAAGGATACAACTACGAAGATGCTATCTTGATTAACGAAAGATTGGTTAAGGAAGATGTCTTCACTTCTATCTGCTTAAAGACAGAAGAACTTAAATGTAGAACTACAAAACTCGGTGATGAACAAATCACAAGAGATATTCCAAACCTTGGCGAAGATGCCCTTAAAAACCTTGACGAAAATGGTATCATCAGAATTGGTGCTGAAGTTCGTTCTGGAGACATCTTGGTCGGGAAAGTTACTCCTAAGGGAGAAACAGAACTCTCTCCTGAAGAAAGATTGCTTCGTGCTATCTTTGGTGAAAAAGCAAGAGAAGTTAGAGATACATCACTTCGTGTTCAACACGGTAAGGGTGGTGTTGTCGTTGATGTTCAAGTGTTTAGCAGAAAGAACAAAGACGAACTTGAACCTGGTGTAAACGAACTTGTAAAAGTCTTTATTGCTCAAAAGAGAAAACTCTCTGTCGGCGATAAGATGAGTGGACGTTACGGAAACAAAGGATGTATTTCAATTATTATGCCTGAAGCTGATATGCCATTTATGGCAAACGGCCGTCCACTTGATATCGTGTTGAACCCATTGGGCGTTCCTTCACGTATGAACTTGGGACAAGTTTTGGAAGTGCATTTGGGACTTGTTGCTGGCTCACTTGGCTGGAAGGTTGCTACACCTGACTTTGATGGTGCTGATGCTGAAAAAATTCAACAACTTATGGTTGAAAACAACTTCCCACAAGACGGAAAAGTTCAACTTTATGATGGAAGAACTGGTGAACCTTTTGCAAATAAGACAACTATTGGTATGAAATATATGCTTAAACTTAACCACATGGTTGACAGCAAGATTCATGCTCGTTCTATTGGACCATACTCACTCATCACTCAACAACCACTTGGTGGTAAAGCTCTCTTCGGTGGACAAAGATTTGGTGAAATGGAAGTTTGGGCTTTGGAAGCTTATGGTGCATCTCATGTTCTTCAAGAAATGCTCACTGTTAAGTCAGATGACGTTGTAGGAAGAGTTAAGACATTTGAAGCTATCGTAAAAGGACAACCAATCGCAGAACCAGGAATACCTGAATCATTCAAAGTTTTGGTAAAAGAATTGCAAGCTCTTGCACTTGATGTCAAGATTTTGACTGAAAATGATGAAGAAATCGAACTTCCTGAACTTTCTCAAGACGAACAAGACAAGGTTGGACTTGACGCAGAAGTTGAGAAAGATTTGAAGAATGTTACTATTGATATTGACGACATGATTTCAGACACAGACGAAAAGACAGATGTTCAAAAAGAAATTGAAGAAGAAACTTCAATGCCATCTTCTGGACTTGATGATATCGACTTGTTTGATGATTTTGGAGATTTTGACGAATAAAAAATGTGAACATATGTTCATGTAAAAAATTAAGGGGAATACAATATGTTTGAACTTAATAACTTTGAAAAAATTAAAATAGGAATTGCATCACCTGAAAAAATCAGAGAATGGTCTCATGGTGAAGTAACAAAACCAGAAACTATCAATTACAGAACTCAAAAGCCTGAAAAAGACGGACTTTTCTGTGAAAAGATTTTTGGACCTAAAAAGGACTGGGAATGCCATTGCGGAAAATATAAGAGAATCCGTTATCGTGGTGTTGTCTGTGATAAGTGTGGGGTTGAAGTTACTAGAAGCAAGGTAAGACGTGAAAGAATGGGTCACATCGAACTTGCTGCTCCATGTACACACCTTTGGTATTTTAGATCTGTTCCTTCAAGAATTGGAACTTTGCTTGACTTGACTCCAAAAACTTTGGAACAAGTAGTTTATTATATCAATTATATTGTTACAGACCCTAAAAATACTGATTTGGAATACAAGCAAATCCTCAACGATAAAGAATATCGTGACGCTGTTGAAAAATATGGTTATGGCAGTTTCGAAGCAGGAATGGGCGCAGAAGCAATCAAAAAACTTTTGGGTGAAGTAAATCTTGACAAAGAAAGTGGCGAACTTAAAGAAGAAATCAAAAATTCTAAAGGACAAAGAAAAATTAAGGCTGCCAAGAAATTGGACGTTGTTGAGTCATTTAGAAAGAGCGGAAACAATCCTACATGGATGGTTTTGGATGTTATTCCAGTTATTCCACCAGATTTGAGACCTATGGTTCCATTGGATGGCGGAAGATATGCTACAAGCGATTTGAACGATTTGTATCGTCGTGTTATCAACAGAAACAATCGTTTGAAAAAACTTATGGAACTTGGAGCACCTGATGTTATCATCAGAAACGAAAAGAGAATGCTTCAAGAAGCTGTTGACAACTTGATTGACAATGGTAAGCGTGGAAAACCTGTTCAAGGTTCTAAACAAAGAGATTTGAAGTCACTTACTGCTATGCTCGGCGGTAAACAAGGTCGTTTTAGACAAAACTTGCTTGGAAAACGTGTTGACTATTCTGGGCGTTCTGTTATTGTCGTTGGACCAGAACTTAAAATGTATCAATGCGGTCTTCCAAAAGAGATGGCTCTTGAACTTTTTAAACCATTTATTATCAACAGACTTATTGATTTGAACCAATCAAACAACATCAAGAGTGCAAAACGTATGATTGAAAGAGAAAAACCAATCGTTTGGGACGTTTTGGCTGATGTTATTAAGGATCACCCAGTTTTGTTGAACCGTGCTCCTACACTTCACAGACTTTCTGTTCAAGCATTTGAACCTGTCCTTGTTGAAGGAAAGGCTATTAAACTTCACCCATCTGTTTGTGCTGCGTTCAACGCTGACTTCGATGGTGACCAAATGCCTGTCCATATTCCACTTTCTATTGATGCAAGAACTGAAGCAAGAACATTGATGCTCGCTTCAAACAACATCTTGAAATTGTCTGATGGTGAACCTATCGTTACACCAGCACAAGACGTCGTTTTGGGATGCTATTATTTGACATTGATTAAACCAGGTGCAAAGGGCGAAGGCTCAATCTTTGCATCTAAAAATGAAGTAATCTATGCTTACCAAACACAAAACTTGGATTTGCAAGCAGAAATTACTGTTAGACTTTCAAAAGAAGTTGACGGAAAAACATATACAAAGAGAATTACAACATCTGTCGGTAGAATTTTGTTTAACAACATCATTCCTCAAAATTTGGGATATGTTGATAGAAGCAATCCAGAAAACATCTGTGACCTTGAAATCAACAAACCAGTTATGAAGAAAGAATTGAAGAAGATTGTTGCTGACTGCTATGACAAGTTTGGCACAACAGAGTGTTCTAAACTTGTTGATAGACTTAAAGATATTGGTTATAAATATTCTACACTTGCTTCAATTTCTGTAAACATCTACGATATCGTAGAACCAAAAGAAAAAGCAGAAATCTTGAAGGAAGCCGAAGCAAAAGTTTTGGAAAATGAAAAATTGCTTCGTCGTGGACTTATCACACTTGATGAAAAGGTTAGTGAAAATGTTAACATTTGGAACGATGCTGTTCAACACGTTCAAAATGCCGTTGTAAAAGATTTGGATACATTCAATCCATTTAGTTTGATGGTGCTTTCTGGTGCTCGTGGTAACAACACACAGCTTAACCAAGACTGCGGTATGATTGGTATTAAAGCTACTGCATCTGGTGTTAAGAACGATACACCTATTAAGTCATCATTTAAACAAGGACTTACTCCAATCGAATACTTCATCAACTCTCGTGGTTCTCGTAAAGGTTTGTCAGATACTGCCTTGAAGACAGCTGACTCTGGTTATTTGACAAGAAGACTTGTTGATATCGCGCAAGATGTCGTTATCACAACTGAAGACTGCTTTGCTGAAACAGGCGAAAAAGTTAAGGGCGTTGTAGTTACTGATCTCGTAAAAGACGGAGTTGTTCAAGAAGGTTTGGACGAAAGAATTTACGGAAGAGTCGCCGTTGATGATGTCGTTGACCCTAAAACAAAAGAAGTTATTGTTCCTGCAAATACAATGATTTCAAAAGAACAAGCTTCAAGAATTGTTAAGGCTGGAATTAAAGAAGTTCAAATTCGTTCACTTATTACTTGCCGTTGCAAACATGGCGTTTGTGCAAAATGTTATGGAAGAAGCTTGGCAGGAAAAGAGATGGTTACTCTTGGTGAAGCAGTTGGTATTATTGCTGCTCAATCAATTGGTGAACCTGGAACACAGCTTACTATGAGAACTTTCCACACTGGTGGTGCTGCGGTTGCTGCCGATATTACACAAGGTCTTCCTAGAGTTGAAGAAATCTTTGAAGCAAGAAGACCAAAGGGTGAATGTTTGTTGTCAGAGGTTTCTGGTAAGGTTAAAATCTCTGAAGACGCTAAAAACTATTATATTTCTATCGTTACTGGCGAAGGCGACATTGACTACGAAGTAAGAAAACCTGCTGTATTGCAAGTTAAGAACGGTCAATCTGTTGAACCTGGAACACAACTTACTGCTGGTGCAATCAATCCAGCTGACTTGCTTGTTACAAAAGGTCTTAAGGGACTTCAACAATATTTGCTTTCAGAAGTTATCTCTGTTTATCGTAGCCAAGATGTTAAGGTTAACGACAAACACGTTGAAATTATCATTAGACAGATGCTTAAGAAAGTTAAGATTGAAGATTCTGGAGATACAAATCTTCTTTCTGGTGAAGTTGTTGACATTTCTCGTTGTGAAGAAGAAAACGAAAGAGTGTTGAAGGCTGGTGGAAGACCTGCAATCGCAAGAAGAATACTTCTTGGTATTACAAAGGCTTCACTTTCTACTGAATCATTCCTTTCTGCATCATCATTCCAAGAAACATCAAGAGTTTTGACAGATGCTGCTATTAAAGGTAAAGTCGATAACCTTTTGGGTGTAAAGGAGAATGTTATCATCGGAAAACTTATCCCTGCTGGTTCTGGACTTAAAAAATATAGAACAGTTGTCCCTGTTAAAGTTGAAACAGACGAAACAGTTGTTGGCTAAAATCTATAAAATAAAAGACTTCCAATTTGGAGGTCTTTTTTGTTTGATTGTTTTTGCCTTTGAGTTTTGTTTTTGGGATAAAATTTTGCATTTAAGGACGGAAACATCTTTTGATGCAAAATCTCCCAATGAAAATTTTTGTTGTGTTTTTTGGTGTGAATAATCAAAAATTAAAACATAAATAGGGTATTGAAATTGAAAAAACAATATGATAAAATTATATTATAGAAAAGTGAGGAGTTTTATGAGCGAAATTTTGTTGAGACTTGACAACAAATTTATCAAAAATGAAAGTAGTTTGCATGATTATGCTGTGCTTTATGCAAGATATTTGGTGACAGGAGATTTTGAAGAAATCGAAGAAGCAATGAAAAAACTTGCAAAAAAAGGACAGTTGCATGCACTGTCTGCTTATTTGTTTGCTAAAAAACCAATTGAAAGAGATAAAGAAATGGTTGCTCTTGCAACTGAAATAGAAAAGAGAGATGATGCAAAAACCCCAGAAGAATGGGAAGTTATTGCAGCACTCCATTCAAATGACAACATAATGGTCTTTGGCAGAGAAAATATTACTTGTATTGCTGAGCTTATGCAAGAGTTGGTAATTGCAAACAAACACACCAAAGATGTTTATAGAGCCATGTCTGGATTTTTCAGCAAATATAAATACCAAAAAGGACAACTTGCCGAGGCATACAACAATTATAAATGGCTTTTTACAAATTTTAAAAACACTGATTATGCAAAGGCAATCATGGGGGCACAGGTTGGATATTATAGACGCTTTCTCAAAGAGTTTGATATGCTCGATGCAAGTATTTTCTTGGAATTTTCAAAAGAACCTGACTATTATTTGATGACAAAAGAAAATTTTGTTACAAAAGAAACCGGCAGTTTTGTTGGACGAGAAAAAATTTATTCATTTATGAAATCCGCACTTAAAGCTTACAGAGATATGGAATGTGAGGCAGTGGTTGATAGTTTCGCTTTCAACAGCATAGCAATGACAAGCACATCTAAAGGGGCACAAAAGAAAGCATTTAATGCTCTTATTGAAATTGCCAACACACCACTTTTGGATAGGGATTTGGTTGATGAGTTCTCTTCATTTGAAAAGAAAGAAGAAAAGAGAACTGATGCAGAAAAAGCAACAGTTGATGTTGATAAAAATGATGTAAACGATTTGCACTTTTAAATAATTTTGTGATATTCTTAAATAAAGGAAGAAGTTATGGTTTGTGAACTTGACAATAGGGTTTTGATAAAAAATGCCACACTAGAAGAACTCGAAGAGTTTTGTGCCACACATGATGTCTTGAAGCATGTGTATAATTTTTGTATGACCAGAGAAGTTGTACTCGATAGAGAATTTTTGGAATATATGTGCAAAAATTTGCCTAATGCTACATTTACTATTGCAAATACAGATGCAAAGACACAAGAATTGTATGACGAAAGAGAAACTAAAATCTTGATAGAAAATGTCAACATGATGAGACAAAAATACAACAAAAATTTGATTTTTGAAGGCGGGTATTCTGTTGAAAGTGGTGTTGAAGCCAGCAGGAAACTTAATGGTTGGGTTAAATCTATAAAAGATGCAAGAATAAAGGGCAGAGAATTGTCCCATTTGAAAAATATTTGTTTGCTTATCAATATGCAACTGACTTTTTCTATAAAGACAACAAAAAATCTCCTGACCAATCAAGAAATATTATTCCTGTTTTGACGGGAGACAAAATTGTTTGTGTCGGATTTGCCAGAATTTTAAAGGAATTGTGCACGAGACTTGATATCCCTTGTGCTGTTCAATATGTTGAAATTAGACACGGAGATGGAACAATTGGATACCATGCAAACAACAGCGTTTGGATAAATGACCCTAAATATGGCATTTGTGGGATTTATTATGCAGATTCTTGTTGGGATTGCAGAAAGGAATCAACACAAGAGACATCAATTTTGTATTCTTGTATGAAATATTCTGACATTGAAAGGCTTTATAACAGTTCTATTTATGTCCAAACTATTGATGCAAGTCTTAGAGATATTTTGTTTAAGAAAGAGTTGAAACAAATCAGTGACAATGTTAATGTCGTAAACAAAGCTCTGGAAGAAAGAGCATTAAAAATTTTGGCTGGTAGACAAGATTTCTTTGTTAGAATTTTTGATGATATCATTATTGACCAAATTGACCAAACGCGATGTCAAACAGGGACAATTAGGCTGCCAATAGGAAAAGAGGAATTGAAACAAATCAACCGCTTTTGTGAAGATATGTATTCTGAAATCATGATAGATGATTATTCATCTGACAGGATGCTTGAAAAGACACAAAAACTTATCAAATATATGATGGAAGACTATGGATTTACTGATGATGAGGTTGTTCAGTTTTTGCATAGAAAGGCAGAACAATTTAAGCCAAATAAGAGAATTGCAAGAAAATTTGTGATAAAAGACAATGAATCAAAACAAATTGCCAAACAAAATATGGACAATTTCACAAAAGAAAGCGACAATTTGAGATTTAATTTTAGAATGACAAAAGAATATGCTAGCACGATTTCTCCAAACTGCATTATTAATGCGTTATATAATCTTGGAGAGGCATTTGGACTTAATGAGAAACAACAAGAAAAATATGTTAGTGATATGATAAACTCTTCAATAAATGTCGCATTAGACAACAGTTTTGAACAAAAGAAAGGGGTTGACAATCCTATTGTCGTGTTGGCGAGTTCGTTGAAATAATTTATCAATAAAAGGGGTTTGGAAAAATGCAAAAGAAAAATAAAATATTCTTATCCATTTTGAGTATTTTCGCTTTTTTAATATTTTCTGTTGCTGGATATTTTGTTGGAATTGCGATTTATAGAAACGGCATGTTAAACCAATCAGATTATTCAAAGCTTGTTGGAGAAGCAAAGAAAACCGTGTTGTTTATTGGGGATGGAATGGGTGAAAACCATATCAAAGTTTCTTCAACATATTTTGATAAGGAAATGTATATGACAAGCCTGAATCTGCATGGCAAAGTATCAACATTCTCAAACAATATGTTTGGACCAACAGATAGTGCTGCAGCGGCGAGTGCTTTGGCAACTGGGAAAAAGTATGATAATGGGGAAGTCTCTCGTCATGCTGGCAAAGATATTCAAACAATAAGTGAATATGCAAAAAGTATTGGACTTGGAGTTGGTGTTGTGACGACTGATTCGTTGTATGGTGCAACACCTGCTTCTTTTTCTTCTCATGCAAGTGACAGAGGCGACAAAGATGATATTATTCAAGGACAATTGAACAGCAATATTGACTTATTTCTTGGTGCGGGACTAACAAAATATAATGAATTTCAAATTCAATTTGAAAATAAAGGATATACATATGTTTCAGAGTATTCTGCCCTGGCAGAGACATCTCAAAAAGTATTTGGAGTCTTTGATAGTGTAGTGTCAAAAGATGGGACAAATGCAACCCCAACACTTGAGATGCTTTCAACTTATGCAATATCTTATATGGAACAAAATTTTGAGAATGGCTATTTTTTGATGATTGAGGGAGCACATATTGATAAGAGAAGTCACAGCAACAAAATTTTTGAAATGATGGATTATTTGAATAGTTTTGACGAAAGTATAAAAGTTGTTTCAAACAAACTTGCTGGACAAACTGGCACAGCGGTAATTGTCACTGCCGATCACGAAACGGGTGGGTTGAATTATAGTGGGCAAAGCAAAGACAAGATAAGAAATTCTATGTATTCTACAAGTGGGCACACCGCAAAAGATGTTCCTTATTATATTTCTATAAACACAGATGAAATCGATGTGTCAAAAGTGATAAAATCAAAAATTGACAATACAGACATATTCCGTTTGACAAAAGCGTTGATTTCAAACAAAGGATAATTTTATTTAAAATGACAAAAAAACAAAAAATTTTGCAATTGTATATTATACCGATATTAATAGTTTTGATATCGGTAATTTTTGCCGTCATTTTCAATGATTATTTTTTTGGCTTTATTACTTTTGCTTGTGGGTTTTTGAATGCTTATTACATGGCAATAGGTCGATGGGAAAACTATATATTTGGAATTGTTTTTAGTGTTTTTTATGCTATTGTTTGCTACAAAAATGGACTTTATGGTTTTGCTATATTTACAGTGATTGCATATATCCCATTGCAAATTGTTGGGCTTGTTGGTTGGTTAAAAAAACAATCAAACAATTCAGTGATTGTTAAGTCGTTGTCGTTGAAGAAAGAAATTTTTCTTACATTTGGAGTGTGTGCAGCCAGTTGTTTGCTTGGCTTTTTGCTTGACTTGATACCAACGCAAAATATGTCATATCTTGATTCAACTAGTCAAATAATAAATTTGGCGGGAGCAATATTAAGTGTTATGAGATATCGTGAGTGCTGGTTTGTGTTGCTCGCAAACAATTCTATTGATTTGGCAATTTGGACAATCAACACGATAAATCATACTGCAAACGCTGAAATGATGTTGGTTACTTCAATTATGTATTTGGTAATGAACATTTATGGACTTTTGTTTTGGATTTTTATTGAAAGAAGACAAAGACAATGTATGCAAAATGTGCCAGATGAAGAGCTGATTGAAGAAAGCAAGTAATATGCAATTATTTATCAGAATCATCTTTTAATCAAATTGTTAAATAGATAAGTAACCGACTTTTTGTAATACTTTTTGAAAAATATAAGAAAAATGCTTGTCAAACGGTGATATTTATGCTAAAATATAGCCGTTTAACTAATTTGCCGAAGTGGCGGAATGGCAGACGCACGGGACTCAAAATCCCGCGAGGGCAACTTCATGAGGGTTCGACCCCCTCCTTCGGCACCAAAATTTTATCCAGACCAATTTGGTTTGGATTTTTTTTCTTATAAATCTGATAATTTTATAAACAAAAGTGCCTGTTTTTTGTTTTCTATTGAAAAACATCACCAAATATGTTAAAATTATATTATAAAGAGGGGAAACATGGGAATTTTTGATTTGTTTTTTGATAAATATACCAAAATTCATGGAACAAAATGCATTTTGAAAAAGAAAGAAGTTTTGAAATTGTGTAACAATGGAGTTAGATTAGATTTAGATAGAACTAGATACACAATTGAAAAAATCGATTTTGATGATGATTTTGTCAATAGATTTAGAAAAAGATATGTTAGAAATAATCTTGGGAAATTTCATCGTTTTATTTCTCCATATATTCCTTATTTGGCGGCAATCAGAGATGAAAGAATATCGAGATCTCCACAATATAAATATTTGGATATGACTCTTGATGAAATGAAAACTATTGTTATGGATTTTTATCGTGACATTGATGCAAAATACATAAATAGGCATGACTGGGTTAGTTATTTTGAAGGTTTGAAAAGCGACCCTAGATTTTTTGTAAATGAACATGAACCTTTTGGTGATAAAGGTGGTAATAATTTTGTTTCGGTAAAAGACTCTGGATTGATATTGACTCTTAATCCTGCAAACAACCTTTCCGGCTTGGCAACTATTGCTCATGAGTTTGGACACTTGTTGTCACAATCTTCAAGAGAGAAAAGAGAAGACCCTAAAGTTGATTGCCTCGCGGAAATAGAAAGTCTGTTTATGGAAACCGTTTTTGTAGATTGGCTTGAAAAAAATGAAAAATTTTCACAAAATCAAATAAATCAATATTGGCTTTATACAAATAATGGCTTTGTAACTGATTGCAAAGAACTTATAACAGAGAATGAAGTGGTTTATAGACTTGGTGGAGAAATTTCAAAATCAAAATTTAAACATATTGCAAAAGATATTAAAGGACACAAGAACGAACAAGAGCTGCTTTGCAAAATGATAAATGTCGCTGACGATGGACAAAAATTGATTGGACCATATGTCTTCCGTTATGTTGTGGGAAGAGCAATTGCTTTCACATTGTTTGAAGAATACAAACAAAATCCACAAGAGACGATGCAAAAATTTGATAATTATTTGAGATGTCGTTGTGAAATAAGTTCTCTTGATGAGGCAGGGAAAATTCTTTTAGGAGAAAATTATAAAAGAAAGATTATGAATTGTTTGGTTTCACCTGAAAGACAACAAAAAATTGCTGAAGAAAGAAGACAGTATTTTGAAGGAGTTCTTTCTACAAAAGAGAAAAACTAAATTTTATTTGCTAGGGGACAATATAATTATGGATTATACAAAACTTAAAATCACTTTTGATGCTTTTTTGAAAGAAAGTGGAAAGAGTGTTGATGAACTTAAAAAGAAAGATAAACCATATGCATATTTGCACAATTTGAAACTTTATGATGCAAATGGTGCAAGTTTAACTATGCAACAAAGATTTGCACTTGTGGGATATGAAAGAGCGCCAAAATCAGAAAATCCACTTGTAAAAGCAAAAAAATATGTTGATGAATTTATTGCACAGGGACACACTGTTGATGAATTGACATCAAATGATAGAGCGCTTTCGTATTTGAAAAATTCTGCCATTTACACTGTAGATGGAAGACCTATGACTTTGGAAGAAAAATTTGTGGCTATTGGACATCCAAGACAACCAAAGAAAACAACAGATGTTATTGGAAAAATCAGACAAATGCTCATCGCTTTTGAAGAGAGAACTGGTAAAAGTGCAAGCATGCTTGAAAGAAGCGACCCAGAGTATAATTATATTTGGGGGACTATTGTTTCGGGTGCTGACGGACATATGTTGACAATGCAAGAGAAGATAGAAGCGGCAGGCTTTAAAAGAACTCAAAGACATTCGTCAGATTTGAGACAAGATTTGTTGAATGATATTGAAGAATATCGTGCCAATGGTGGAAGTTTCCATGTTATTAGAAAAAATCTTCCTTTCTATAACAGGGTTCACAATTATAGAGACAGTTTGATGCGCACAACCGGAGTGGATTACAGTTTTGAAGAAGTTATGAAAAATCTAGGATATAGAGACTATTCAGATGTCTATTTCAGATTTATGGAGCTCGAAAAAATTTCGCAATATCGTGATGAAAATGGCTTTGTTGACACATATAGAGATGATGCAAAATTGAGTGACTTTGTGTATGCTGCTTCAACAACTCTCAAATTGCCTATAGCACTTGTTATCGAACTTGTTTGTGAAGAAAAATTGAAAGAAGTTTGCGTGTCTGCTGATTATTTTTCACTTCTTCGCAATGAAATTTTAAAATATGTTGAAATCAATGGTTCGCTTGACGGAGTTACGACAAAAGCACCTACATTGAAAAACAGAATTATGCATATGAAACGCTATATGGCATCTGCTTATGGTGAAGAAATATCTTATGAAGATTTGTTTACTTTGCTTGATTTGGAGGGTGTCGGAAACAACCTTTATTCGAGTGGAAAAGTAGGGAAAGATGTGGACGCGGTTATGCATTATCTTGAAACAATAGCAGATAAAAAAGACGGAAAATTAAACTTTAAGGATATTCCAAAAGATTGCTATCGCAGTTTGATTTTTAAGGCTGCTCGTTTGGGTGTGACAACAAAAGCATTTTTCAAATTGTATGACATTGACTATGTTGATGGAAAAGACAGCACAAGGCTTGGCAAGTATTATACAAGCAAATATCCATACATTGATGAAATGCTTGAAAGAAAACATCAAATTGTCAAAGCGAGTGGCATTTCTGCTGAAAACGGAAATTGTAAAGAAGAGATTTTTGAAGAAAGCATACTGGCGTCTATTCAGGCTTATGCTGATTTTGAAAAGAAAATCTCAAAAGAAGAAGATAGAATGTTTGTTGGTGGAAAAAGCAGAACAGAAATTTAAAAGGAGCGACAAAATCGCTCTTTTTTGTTTTTTTGGTCATTTGTTTGGTGATTTGTTTTGAAATATATTATAATAATCACATAAAGTTTGTTTAAGGTAGAAAACATGGTTTTTAAAAAATTTTTTAACAAAGACTCTGCACTCGTTGATGAGTTTGCAAAAGAGTTTAATGTTTTGCCTTCAACAATGTATTTGATTTTATCAAGAGGTTATTCAAGCAAAGAAGAAATCTCAACTTATCTTTCAACTGGACAGTTGTTGGACCCATTTCTTATCAAAAATATGAAACAACTGTGTGAACGAATACATTTGGCAAAACAAATGGGCGACAAAGTCCTCATCTTTGGGGATTATGATGTGGACGGAATTAGTGCCACTGCAATTATGCTTAAAACTTTGAAAAAAATCGGTATTGATGCTGATTTTTATCTTCCAAACCGCTATGTTGACGGCTATGGTTTGACATGCGATTGTTTGGATAAGATTGCAAGACAATTTGCTCCGGATTTGATCATCACAGTTGACTGTGGTATTTCTTGCTATGCCGAAGTTGAATATGCAAAAGAGAAAGGCATTGAGGTTATTGTTACTGATCACCATGAAATTCCAGAAAAATTGCCAGACACGCTTGTTTTGAACGCAAAGATTGAAGGACAAGAATATCCGTTTAGAGAGTTGTGTGGCACTGGGCTTGCATACAAAATAAGTGAAGCACTTTTGGGACAAAAGAAGGCAGAAGAGTTTTTGCCTATTGCTGCGATTGCAACGATTGCGGATATTGTTTCATTGACTGGCGAAAATAGAAATATTGTCAAAAAAGGCCTAAAAAGTTTTGAGAAATTACCTTTTGGCCTCCGTGCGCTTTTAAAAGAAAACAAAGTGTCTTTGACAAACCCTTCATCGACTGATATTGCATTTAAGATTGCGCCAAAAATCAATTCATCTGGAAGAATGGGAGACGCAGGCGACAGCCTTGCGTTGTATATGAGTGAAGACCCAGTCGAAGTGAGAAAGTATCTTGAAAAAATCAAAGTACATAACACAAGAAGACAAGAACTTTCTGCAAAAATCTTGGAAGACTGCGAAAGAGCAATAGAAAAAATGGACTTGTCAAAGACGAGAGTTATTTGCTTGGCATCGAAAAAATGGGACCAAGGTATTTTGGGGATTGCATGTGCAAAACTCGTGGAAGAATATAACAGACCTGTCTTTTTGTTCTCGCAAGTTGGAGATATTTTGCATGGTTCTGGAAGAAGTATTGATGACATAAACATTCATGAATTGTTGTCGTCATTGCAAGATATTTTGGAAACTTTTGGCGGGCATACGATGGCTGCTGGTTTGACTTTGAAAAGGTCAAACTACGAAAGTTTTTGCAACAGAGTAAACTCTTTTGTGTTTGAAAAAGTCAGTGACAAAGTTTTCATTCCTATCAAATATTATGATTTGGAACTAAAAAACGAAGACATCACTGACAGATTTTTGCAAGAATTGTCTTTGCTTGAACCATTTGGCTGTGGCAATGCTCGTCCAAAGTTTAAGATTTCAGCAGAAAATGTCGAACTTACACCAAGGAAATATTCACCAGCACATTGTGATGTAAAAATTGGTGACTTGCAACTTGTTTATTTCAATTTCATCAAAAATTATAATGCTTTAAACTTTGCCAGATACAAATCGTTTATCTTTGAATTTCAAGGCAGTGGTAAGAATGGGGTTGTAAGTGAGTTTGATGCTGGCAGTTTTATCTCTCCAAATGCACATATGCTCTCTTATCCACTTCAACTTGAGCAGTTGTGTTACAAAGACAATCGACCTTCAAAATTTTCGTATTATCCACAAGCAGAACTTTTGAATTTTGTTGCCAGCACACAAAGTCAAGTTTTTGGAACGGCTTTTGTGGCTTATTCTGCTTATGACTTTGTCAATTTTTCAAAAGAATATAGCAAGGACAATATTTATCATATTGGCATGTGTGAGAAAAATTGTATTGGTTATAACAGTCTTCTTTTGTCACCAACTGGCACAGAATGGGCAAAAAATTTCTCAAAAATTGTTTTCCTTTCTCCTGTTTTGGACGAAGGCTTTTTGGCTGAATTAAACGAAGTTTCAAAGGCTGAAATTTTTGTGCCTATGGAAAGAGAGCTTGACAGGCAAAGATTTTTGGCTCTTGACCTTTCAAGAGAGACTTTTGGGAAAGTGTTTAAGGTCTTGACATCAAAAAACTTTTTGAAATATTACTCAATTTTTGATATCTATCAGAATAAAATGAAGGGGAAGGTCAATTTTGACACATTTTATGTGGCTTATTTGGTCTTTGAAGAGTTGGGGCTTATTGAAGCCAAATTTGATACATTTATGTATATTATACAAAATAAAAATATCAAAAAATCCTTGACAGAATCTGCTCTTTATAATAAACTTTTATTGGTAAAAAATTCTTTGGAGATAAAATGAGAGAGAAAATTTTAGAAAAAATATTTGCCGAATTTCAACTTACTGACAAAGAGAAAAAAATTGTTGAAAAAGCACTTGTTGATGGGTTGAATTTTGACAGATTGAATATCGTTATCGACACAATGATTGAATATCATATGCAAGACGAAGTTTTGGTTGCATATATTCTTTTTCAGTATTCAAAAAACGAACCAGAAAATGCTGACAAACTTGCAGAAGCATTGACAAAAAATCAACAAAAACTTTATGAAGCTTTCAAAATTTTGAAAGATGTAAAAGCGTTGACAAAGAGTGGCGAAGCGGAAGATATTAGACGTATGTTTGTGGCAATTTGTCAAGATATGAGAGTCGTTATTGTCAAGTTTGCGACAATTTTGTATGACCTTAAACTCATAAAAAATCCAATGAGTGAAGAAGAAAAAAGTTTTGTGCAAATGGTAAGTGACATTTTTGCACCACTTGCAGAGAGACTTGGGCTTTCTATGTTTAAGTCCGCATTTGAAGATTATTGTTTTGAACTCTTGGAACCAAAAGCCTATGAAGAACTTAAAAACAATGCTTTGATGAAGACGGAAGACAACCAAAAACAAATAGAAATTACTCGCAAAAAACTTCAACAAATGCTTGAAGAGCTTCATATAGAAGGCGAAATTCAAGCAAGACAAAAGCACTTCTATTCAGTTTACAAAAAGTTGGTAAAGAAAAACATTACGCTTGGAAAAGTTTATGACCTTGTGGCAATGAGAGTGCTCGTTCCAACGGTTGAAGATTGTTATTCTGTTTTTGGGAAAATTCACTCTATCTACAAACCAATGCAAGGAAGGGTAAAGGATTATATCGCAAATCCAAAGCCAAATGGCTATCAAAGTTTGCACACAACAATTATTGCGGATAACAACAGACCGCTTGAAATTCAAATTCGCACTTTTGATATGCATAGACAATCAGAATATGGTGTTGCTGCTCACTGGATTTATAAAGAAAGAAGAGGACAAAACAAGTTTGACCAAAAGATGAGTTGGTTTAGACAAATGCTTGAAAATTCAAACGATTTGTCATCAGAAGAATTTTTGGAAACTCTTAAGGTTGACCTTTATGGTGAAGCAATTGTTGTGCAGACACCAAAGGGGAAAGTTTTGGAATTCCCACTTGGAGCGACTGTTATTGACTTTGCTTATGCAATCCACTCTGGAGTGGGCAACACTTGTGTAGGCGGGAAAATCAATGGCAAAATTGTGCCAATCACTACCGAACTTTCAAATGGTGATGTTGTAGAAATTTTGACAAACCAAAACAGCAAAGGACCATCAAGAGACTGGCTTTTACACATCAAGACTTCAAATGCTCGTTCAAAAATAAGACAATTTTTCAAGAGTGAATTGAAGGAAGAGAACATTAGAGTCGGAAAGGCAATTTTGGAACAAGCAGTTAAGGCAAGAAATCTCAACATCAGCAAGATTTTGAAAGAAGAATATTTGCAAGAGATTGCAAAGAGCATTATGATTGAAGAACTCGATGTCCTTTATGCGGAAATTGGAGCTGGCAGTCTTTCGGCAAATGGAATAGTTGGACGACTTGTAAATCTTTATAACAAAGCAAAGACTTTGGAATTTAAGGAAAATGTCATCACCGTAAAGAAAAACAAAGATGGAGTTTTGGTAGATGGAGACAGTGGGCTTTTGATAAGATATGCTGGGTGCTGTTCGCCAGTTACTGGAGATGATATCATTGGTTATATCTCAAGAGGCAGAGGAGTGACAATACATAGAAGTGGTTGTCAAAACCTCAAATATCTCGAGCCAGAAAGATTGATAAAAGCCGAATGGCAAGATAGTCTAGTTTCAAACTTTACTGCAGTAATAAAAGTTTATGCAGACAACAAAAACTCTGTCATCAACAACCTTAACACTGTTGCAAGAGATTTGAAGGGCAGACTTAAAGGATTTGGATACAAAGAAATCAAAGACGAACTTGTGTTTGATATTGTTGTCCAAATTTCAAACAAAACCGAACTTGAAAACATCGTCAAGAGTTTTGAGTCGGTTAAAGATGTAAGAAAAGTTTTCAGGAGTGAATAGACAGTGAAAATATTGTGTCAATCAGCGGAAATAGAAAAAGATATGCAAGATTTGGTCAATCTCTTTTACAAGGAAGAAGATTGTCCTTTTTCCGTGGAACACGCTTTTTCACAAGATGGGGAGAAATTCCAAAGCAAAATTTATATCGGCTCGGGCGACAAGAGAAAAGAATATACCAAAGATTTTGTAGTTAGTCAAAACTTGTCAGACCTTTTGAAAAAAAGTTTGATAAAAAGAAATTTCAAAAACCACTTGTATGAAGTCTTAAGTCTTGAATCAAAAAAATCGCTTCCTTGGGGTTCGCTTACTGGGGTGAGGCCAACAAAATTTGCAAGAGATTTGGTGGAGCGTGGTGAAATTAAACCACACCTTATTTCAGAGGTTTTGGTAAGAGATTATCATGTTAGCAGTGAAAAAGCAAAATTGGTTGTGCAAATCTTGAAAAATCAAAAATGCATTATCAAAAATGACAACTTGATTGACCTTTTTATAAATATCCCTATTTGCCCATCAAGGTGCAATTATTGTTCATTTATTTCAAACGAACTTTGGACAGTCAAAGATAAGGTAGAGACTTATCTTGATTGTGTTTTGAAAGAATTGGAAGCGGCAAAAAAGGTTATTGCTGACAAGTGCTATATTGTCAGAACAATTTACATAGGCGGTGGGACTCCAACAGTTTTGACAGCAGAACAACTTGACAGACTTTTGAGTCAAATAAATTATCCAGTATCAGAATTTACAGTTGAATGTGGTCGTGCTGACACAATCACAAGAGAAAAACTTGAAGTTTTGAAGAAATATGGAGTTTCTAGAATTTCAATCAATCCACAAACTTTCTGTGAGACAACTCTTAAACGCATTGGCAGAAAAACCACAAACAAACAAGTGATGGAAGCATATATGCTTGCAATGGAATATGATTTTGTTGTGAACATGGACATTATTGCTGGACTTACAGAAGAAAGACTTGGTATATTCAAACGCACAATAAACACTTTGCTCGAACTTTATCCACACAACATCACCGTGCACACACTTTCTGTGAAAAATGCGGCACAGATTAGAGGTGAGGAAGTTAAATATAAAAACGATGTTCCAAAGATGGTGGATTTTGCAGAAAAGACTCTTATGGAAAACGGATACAAGCCATATTATCTTTACAGACAAAAACATCAAGTTGGTGGACTTGAAAATGTCGGTTATTATCGTGACGATAATGTTTGCATTTTCAATATTGACAGCATGGAAGACACATCGTCTGTTATTGCCATTGGGGCAGGTGCAATTTCAAAGAGAGTTTTCAATCTTGAAAACAGAATTGAGCGTCAACCAAATTGTAAATTTATTTGCGACTATATTGACAGAATAGACGAAATGATTGAGAAAAAGGTTAAGTTTTTCAGTTAGAAAACTGTTTTTGTCTTTTGAAAATAAAAATACAGAAAGAAACCTAGATTTTGGTTTCTTTTTTTTGTTTAAAATTGAAAAATTTTGGCAAAATTGTTTACAAAATTTTGTTTTTATGTTATACTCATTCAGTCGATAAAACTTAAACATGGTTTATGGAGTCCTTCGACCTTATGCTATGTTTGAGCGGTTTAATATTTTATGGAGGAAACAAAAATGCAAACAAAAAGCGAAATCATTTCAAAGTTTAAACAATCTGAAAATGATACTGGTTCAGTTCAAGTTCAAATCGCACTTTTGACTGAAAGAATCAATCATTTGACAGAACATTTGAAAACTAACCAAAATGACAACCATTCTAGACGTGGTCTTTTGAAGATGGTTGGTAAGCGTAAAGGTTTCTTGCAATACCTTAAAGATAAAGATATTGAAGCTTACAGAAGCCTTGTTAAAGAACTTAATATCAGAGAAATTAAATAATTTGGGGGAGCTGTTTTTTTGCTCCCTTTTTTCTCAAATATTATCGTTTTTAAATAATTTTTATGAGGTATGTGTGTTATGGATTTTAAAAAGTATGTTATAAATGTTGCTGGAAAAGACATCTCTTTTGAAACAGGGAAATGGTGCGGACAATCAAATGGTTCTTGTGTCGTAAGAAGCGGAGATACTGTTGTTATGGTAAACGTAACAATGAGTGAAGAACCAAAGCCTGGCATCGATTTCTTCCCACTTTCTGTTGAATATCAAGAAAAGATGTATTCTGTTGGAAAGATTCCTGGTGGATTTAAGAAGAGAGAAGGTCGTCCTAGTGATAAAGCTATTTTGGTTTCTCGTCTTATTGACAGACCTTTGAGACCACTTTTCCCAAAAGGATTTTTTAATGATGTAGTTGTCGTAGCAACTGCACTTTCTATTGACCCTGATGTTAGCCCAGAACCTTTGGCTATGCTCGGTTCTTCTTTTGCTCTTTCAATTTCTGACATTCCTTTCCTTGGACCTACTGGCTCTGTTCAAGTGGGGTTGGTTGATGGAAAGTTTGTTATCAATCCAAATCAAGAAGAAAGAGAAAAGAGCGATTTGCATTTGACTGTAAGTGGAACAGAAGAAGCTGTGCTTATGGTTGAAGCAGGTGCAAATGAAATTCCTGAAAGTGTTATGCTTGATGCAATTATGTTTGCTCATGAAGAAATCAAAAAGATTGTTAAGGAACTCAAGAAAATAAAGGAAGAAATTGGTAAGCCAGTTTGTCCAAAAATTCCTTATTACACAATTCCTGAAGAAATTGAAACAGCTGTCAGAGAATATGCTGATTCAAAATACGACTATGTTTTGGATACTTTCGTAAGAAGCGAAAGAGAAGCTCGTGAAGAAGAAGTTAAGGCTGACATCCTTGCTCACTTTGCTGAAACTTTCCCAGAAAAAGAAAGAGAAATCAGTGATGTCCTTTACAAAATCAAAAAAGAAAAAGTTCGTGCACATATTTTGGAAAAGGGCGTTCGTCCAGATGGAAGAAAATTGGAAGAAATTCGTCCTATTTGGTGCGAAGTTGGCGTGCTTCCAAGAGTTCATGGCTCTGCAGTGTTTACAAGAGGAGAAACGCAAGTTTTGTCTTGCTTGACTTTGGGCACAGTGAGCGATGTTCAACAACTTGAAGGCTTGGATGACGAAGAAGTAAACAGATATGTTCACCATTACAATATGCCACCATATGCAACTGGCGAAGCAAAGATGATTAAGAGCACAGGTCGTCGTGAAATTGGACATGGTGCACTTGCAGAAAGAGCTTTGGAACCAGTTGTTCCTAGTGAAGATGCTTTCCCTTATGCTTTGAGAATCGTAAGTGAAGTTTTGTCTTCAAATGGTTCTTCTTCAATGGCATCAGTTTGTGGATCTACACTTGCTCTTATGGACGGCGGTGTGCCTATTTCTGCACCAGTTTCTGGTATTGCTATGGGTCTTATTAAAGATGAAAAGAGTGGAAAGGTTGCTGTCCTTTCTGATATTCAAGGTCTTGAAGATTTCCTTGGCGATATGGACTTCAAAGTTACAGGGACAGAGAAGGGTGTTACTGCAATCCAAATGGATATCAAAATTAAAGGTATTGACAAAAAGATTTTGACAGAAGCTTTGGAAAGAGCAAAGATTGGAAGAATGTTTATTATGAACAAACTTCTTGCTTGCATCAGCGAACCTAGAAAAGAAATCTCTAAATATGCTCCAAAAATCATTACTTTCAGCATTAACCCTGAAAAGATTAAAGATGTTATTGGTTCTGGCGGAAAAACTATCAACAAGATTATTGACGAAACAGGCGTAAAGATTGATATTGAAGATGACGGAACAGTATTCATTGCATCAGTTGATAGTGAAATGAATGAAAAGGCTAAGAAGATTATCCTTTCTATCACAGAAGATGTTGAAGTTGGTGATGTTTATGACGGAAAAGTTTCAAGAATCATGAATTTCGGTGCTTTTGTTGACCTTGGTGGTGGAAAAGAAGGAATGATTCACATTTCAAAACTTTCAAACAAGAGAGTTGACAAAGTTGAAGATGTTGTAAAAATCGGCGACAGCGTTGAAGTTGAAGTAATTAAAGTTGACGAAAAGGGAAGAATTGACCTTAAGAGAATTGTTCCAAAAGAAGAAAAGGAAGCAAACGAAAAGGCTGTAAAACCTGCTAAAATAGAAAAAGAAGATAAAGAATAATCTTATATCTCAAAAATAAAATTCTTAATTAGACAAATTAAACAAAATAAAAAAGACTAGTTTTCGCTAGTCTTTTTTTTGTCATCAAATACTCCATCTTCAAGTTGTTTTCTTTTTAATTCTAAATATTGTTTTGTGTCAAAAACGGCATTGTTTTCTAGACGTAAAACTGGGATTTCAGTTTCAAGTTGTAAAATTTTATAATATTTGGGGTGGATTTCTTCAGAGCTTCTGCAAATTATTCCATTTTCATTTTCAAATTCAAATAAAAGAAAATACGATGTAGTTGTTTTGTTTCTCTTAACCTTTTTTTCTTCAAATACTTTGCTAATTTTGGCTGTTGATGGAGATCCCAGTTTATATATTTTGCTTATTTCCCAATTTCTTTTTAGTGTTTTTATACCCATGTTAACAGATAATGAATTTGTAAAAAACAGAGAGAAATAGAAAAGAATCGCATAAATATCATTTCCATTCTTGTAAGTAACTATAAATAATATCGACAAAGAGAGTGTCACAAGAGCGATTATTGATGATGACACAATTTGCCAGATTGCAAGCTTGATTGACTTTTTTGTTTTTAGTTCGTTTTCCATGATGTTTCCTTTTTGTTCGACAAAAATTTTATTGTATTGAAATTCGATTATTCTTCATCTTGCTTTTGGTGAGTGATTTCAAATGTGTTTTCATCAAAAACGGCAGTTGAATTGATTCTCAAAATAGGAATAGTTTTTTCATCTTTTAAGGCATCAAACATTTCTTTTGTAATTTCTTCTTTGCTGATACGTGAAATTTTTTTGTCATCTTTAAATTTGAAATAGACATTATATGTCAATTCTTTATAAGAATTTCTCAATTTACTTCTTGTTTTTGTCTGTTCAAAAACATTGAGGACTTCTGCAGTTTCCTGTGTGCCGGACTTATAAATTTTGTAAGTTTTTTGTCTTTCAATGAGAATTATAATGTTGAAGATTATACCAAATATTCCAGATAATAGAAGAAAAATCAAAACTGTAACTATTGAAGAAAATCTGATATTGATTTTTGCAGATTTGTAGTTGGCAATGATCCCAACAAAAAGGCCGATTGAAACTGCTATGGCTGCACATGACATAAAAATGCCCCATATTGCACTTTGAATATTTCTCTTACTTTTTTGTAGGTTGATATTTTTTTGAGTGTTCTTTTTCATATGTAGAAATTTTATCACAAAAAGATTTTTATTGCAACGAAATAAAAACTAATTTTTCTAATTTTGAGAAGTTGGAGAAAGTGCAAAATATTGCCAAAATTGTGTGAAATTCTGACCATCAAATTGCAGGGCATTTATTACATAACCGAGCGTGTTAACTTCGGCGACTGCTGTTGCTTTTTGATATACTTGCAATAGCCAAATACCAAGTGAAGGGTTGAAAAATGGAAAAACGATATTTACACCTCCAATGTCAATTTCAGTATTTTTTACCATGCCGTTAGAATAAAAAATTTGATTTTTGAAATAATTATCCATTTTTGAAACATCTAAAAAATAGGTGTTTTCTTTTGCAAAAATTTGAGCACGATAATTGTTTAAAAATTGTCCAGAATATTGATTTTGAGAACCAAATGTTTCAAAATCGAATAGCGCAGTAGCATTTTTTGAACATATTTCAAAAACATAATAAAATCCATATCCTCCACTTCCACCAGAATCGGCATTGTAAAATATTTGGTTTAGCCCATTTCCGATAAAGTCAAGTGCTGTCAATTTTGGCGAATACCCATAATCAATTTTTGGTGCAAATGTATATAATAAATTTTGATTTTTATCATAAACTCTGATTTCTATGTTTTGATAAAATGGTGTATCAGAGAGTTTGTTTGCAAATAATTTGATTACATTTTTTGTTTCTGTTGAATAAAAATTTGATGTTATTGAATAAATTTCTTCTTTTTCTTTCATAATTTTTCTCCAATTTTTATTTATGAAAAAATTTGGAAAGTTGATTCATTTTTATGCAATTTATATGGTCTTATTGAGTTTTTTATATTTTATATAAATTTATTTTGAAAATGTTTGAATTATTTAATTTTTGTTTGTTAATTTTTCTTTGTTTTTGGTATAATTCTTTTATTAAAAGGTGTCACCAAATTTGAAAAAATTATTTAGGTTTTTCGGTGCTTATAAAAAACAAATGATTTTTGCACCATTATTCAAATTTTTTGAAACAATAACAGATATTGTTATTCCTTTTTTGGTGGCAAACATGATTGATATTGGTGTAAAAAATCACGATTTGAGATATGTTTTGATTTGGGGAAGTGTTGTTATTGCATTCAATATTGTAGGAATTGTTAGTGCTGTTATTTGTGCAAAACTTTCTGCCAAAGCGTGTGCTGGGGTGAGTTATGAAATGCGTAAGGGATTGTATGCACACATAAACACTTTTTCACATGCCGAACTTGATAAATTTGGCACTGCAACTTTAAACAATCGTATAACACACGATGTATCAAGAATTAGTCAAGCGCTTGGAATGTTTTTGAGAACTGTTATGAGAACACCATTTTTGATTGTAGGTTCAATGGTTATGGCAATCATTATTGATGCGAAACTTTCACTTTCTTTCCTGGTCGTTGTGCCACTTATTTTGATTGTTGTTTTTGTGATTTTGAAAAAGACAGAACCTTTGTATGACGAGACTCAAAAAGACTTGGACAGAGTTTCAGAAATAACAAGAGAAAACTTGCAGGGTGCAAGAGTTGTTAGAGCATTTAACAAACAGGACTACGAAGAACAGAGATTTTCTGTTGCTACAAAAAAATTGAGAAAGTCAGCTGTTAAAGTTGTTTCAGTGTCTTCTCTTATGACTCCAATCACTGGGACGATTATCAATTTTGCTATCGTTGCAATTATGTGGTTTGGTGGGCTTCAAGTAAACATTGGAACTCTTACACAAGGACAAATTATTGCATTTGTAAACTATCTTTCTCAAATTTCTACTGCTTTAGTTTCTCTTGCAAATTTGATTATTGCTTTCATCAAAGCTTTCAATTGTGCTCACAGAATCAATGAAGTTTTTGACACAAAACCAAGTGTTGAAGAAATAAATCATGAACAAATTGAAATTGTTCCAAACAAAGAAGTCCCTAAAATCGAATTTAAAAATGTTTCATTTGCTTATTCCAATTCTGCAAAAGAAGCAGTAAAGAAATTGAGCTTTGTTGCATATCCTGGTCAAACGATTGGAATTATTGGTGGAACAGGCAGTGGAAAGAGCAGTATTATAAATTTGATACCAAGATTTTATGACCCAACAAAAGGGGAAATATTTATTGACGGAATAAATGTAAAAGAATATCCTTTTGCACAGTTGCGTGGCAAAATTGGAATAGTTCCACAAAAAGCGGTTTTGTTTAAAGGGACATTGAAAGAAAATTTGCGCTGGAGAAAACCAAACGCAACTATCGAAGAAATGCAAAAGGCTATCAAAATTTCCCAAAGTGAAGATTTTGTTAGAGAACTCCCTGGTGGGTATGATTTCAAGGTTCAGGCAGGAGGAAAAAACTTCTCTGGCGGGCAAAGACAGCGATTGACAATTGCCCGTGCACTTGTTGGTGAACCAGAAATTTTGATTATGGATGATAGTGCTTCCGCTTTGGACTTTGCGACTGATGCAAATTTGCGCAAGGCTATCAAAGAAGAAGTGAATTCAACCGTTATTTTGGTTTCACAAAGAGCAAATACTGTGCGTAATGCTGATTTGATTATTGTTCTTGACAATGGAAATATTGTTGGAATGGGGAAACATAAAGATTTGCTTGAAAATTGTGATGTTTACAGAGAAATTTATCAAACACAAACAAAATAGGAGTTAGAAAATTGACTGAACAAGAAAAGAAAGAATTAAAGGAAAAATTGCAAGAAGAAAAACAATATCGCAAGTTGCAGAAGGCGATAGCTTCTTTGCCGCAACCATCTTTCAACAACCCCGAAAAGGTTCAGCCAGCAAAGCAAGTTAGTGTGCCTACGGTTATTACTGCGAGCATGAAGGGAAAGGGGGCTTCTGTTTCGCCAGATGTGAAGAGTACAAAAATTGTTGATATTCCTGACATTTTGGATACAAACACGACTCGAATCGAAAGAGTCGCAAAAATTAGAAGAAACAAAAAGCAGTCTGTTATTTTGAGAGCGCTGTCTTACATGAAAAAAGAATGGTATTTGCTCGTTTTGGCAATTTTTTTCTGCTTCGCAAATTCAATTTTTGAATGTTTGATACCACTTATCATTGGTGACGGCATAGATTTTATTGTTGGACCAAACGAAGTTAATTTTGCAATGGTGTCAAAATATATAATTTACCTTTCACTTTGTATTGTCGGGTTTGCAGTGTTTAAGTGGCTGACCTCTAGGGTCGCAAATGGACTTTCTTATCGCGTTGAACAAAAACTGCATAATGAAATATTTAAAAAATTTAACAAAGTGCCTTTGAAATATATTGACAATTCCAGCCATGGTGACTTGCAAAGCCGTATGATTAACGATGTCGATTTGATTACCGATGGCTTTGTTATAGGACTTACAACTTTCTTTGACTGTTTGGCAACAATTATTTTTACTTTGATTTTCATGTTTAGAATCAATGTTACGATTTCTATAATCATTATTTGCATAACACCTGCATCTATTGTTGTGGCAACGGTTATTGCGAAATTGTCACACAATTTGTTTAGAAAACAAGCCAAAAATGTTGGTGATTTGTCAGGAACTTTGGTTGAAATGGTCGGAAATCAAAAGATTGTTAAAGGATTTATGTATGAAGACCGCTCGATTAAAAAATTTGACGATATCAACAAAAAATTGCGTGATGTAAGTGAAAAAGCGAACTACTATTCTTCACTTTCTGCCCCAATCACAAGATTTATTAATGGACTTTTGTATGCAATGGTGGCAATCTTGGGGTGTGTTTATGCAATTCGTGGGGCAATGTCAATCGGAAACATTTCTGTCTTTTTGTCATTCGCAAACAAATACACAAGGCCATTCAATGATATTGCTGATGTCTTTTCAGATTTGCAAGCGGCCTATGCATCTGCTGTCAGAGTTTTCAATGTCTTGGATATGCAAAATGAAGTTAGTGACGAACATTTGCCAAACCTTAAAAAATGTTCTGGAAGTGTAACATTTAAGCATGTTGATTTTTCTTATACTCCAGAAAAAAAATTGATAAGAAATTTAAATTTGTCCATCAAAAAAGGACAAAAGGTCGCAATCGTTGGACCAACTGGTTGTGGGAAAAGCACCCTTATCAATTTGCTTATGCGTTTTTATGATGTTGATAAAGGGGAAATTGATGTCAGTGGACACCCAATAACAGAGATTACGAGAAAAAGTTTGCGTAAACAATATGGAATGGTTTTGCAAGAAACATGGCTTTTCTCTGCAAGCATAAGGGATAATATCGCATATGGAAAACAAAATGCAACTGACGCAGAGGTGCACAGGGCTGCAAGATTGGCTGGAGCAGATTATTTTATCCAAACGATGCCTGATGGATATAACACTATGATAAATGAAAATGGTGACAACTTATCTCAAGGGCAAAAGCAACTTATTTGTATTGCTCGTTTGATGTTGACAAAACCGCCTATGCTTATTTTGGATGAGGCGACAAGCAACATCGACACAAGAACTGAAATGGCAATTCAAGAAGCATTCAACAAGATGATGGAAGGAAAGACAAGTTTTGTTGTTGCACATAGATTGTCAACAATCACTTCATCTGATCTTATTTTGGTTATGAACAAGGGCAATATCATTGAACAAGGCACACACAAACAGTTGCTTGCTCAAAAAGGATTTTACTACAATCTTTATAACAGTCAATTTAGTAGGTATTGATTTTTAAATAAAAAAAGGAAAGCTTCATGAAAAATAAAGATATGAAAAAAGAGAATGATTTTCTTTCTAAAGAATATTTGGAAAAGTTGAATAAATATTGGAACGCAGCAAATTATCTTTCTGCAGCCCAACTTTATCTTTTGGATAATCCACTTTTGCGTGACCACAAGTTGTGTATGGCAGACATCAAGAAAAAGTTGGTGGGGCACTGGGGAACTGTTCCTGGACAAAATTTTGTGTATGCTCATTGCAATAGAATAATTAAAAAATATGATACCGATATGCTTTTGCTCTCTGGACCTGGGCATGGCGGGAATTTTTTGGTCGCAAATAGTTATTTGGAAGGCACTTATAGTGAATTTTATCCAAACATCTCTCAAAGCAAAGAAGGAATGAAGAGACTTTGCAAACAATTCTCTTTCCCAGGTGGAATTGGGTCTCACTGTGTCCCTGAAACTCCTGGTTCTATCAATGAAGGTGGGGAGCTGGGATATGTTTTGGCTCATGCTTTTGGAGCTGTTTTTGATAATCCAAATCTGTTTGCTGTTGCAGTTGTTGGTGATGGGGAAGCAGAAACTGGACCGCTTGCAACATCTTGGCATGGAATAAATTTTCTTAATCCACGAAATGATGGTGCAGTGCTCCCTATTTTACATTTGAATGGTTACAAAATAAGCAATCCAACCATTCTCTCAAGAATGAGCAAAGCACAACTTAAAAGTTTGTTTGTTGGATATGGTTATAGCCCTATATTTGTTGAGGGTGAGGAAGCAATGGATATGCACCTTCAAATGGCAAAAGCAATGGATGAGTGCATTGAAAAAATCAAAGGAATTAAGTCAAATCCAAACAAAAAATATGCTTGGCCAATGATTATCTTGAGAACTCCAAAAGGGTGGACTGGTCCAAAATTTGTTGACGGAAAACAAATTGAGGGTTCGTTTAGAGCCCATCAAATTCCAATGGATATGTCCTCTCCAGAACATTTGAAGTTGCTTGAAGATTGGCTTAAAAGTTACAAACCAGATGAACTTTTTGACAAAAATTATCGTTTGAAGAAAGAAATTGCTGAAATTTTGCCAAAGAAAGACAAGAGATTGTCAGCAACTCCTTATGCAAATGGAGGCTTGATTCTTAAAGAATTAAAAACACCAAATATTGATGATTATGCTGTTAAATTTGATGGGCATGGAACTTATAGGACTCAAGACATGCTAGAACTAGGCGGGTATATTAGAGACTTGTTTGTTTTGAATAAAGACAATAAAAACTACAGAATTTTTAGTCCAGATGAAGCTATGAGCAATAGACTCTACAAGGCATTTGAAGTTGAAAATCGAGATTTTAATAGCAAAATATTGCCAACAGATGACAAACTTGCAAGTGATGGACGAATTGTTGACTCATTTTTGTCTGAGCATATGTGCGAAGGTCTTCTTGAGGGATATTTGCTTACTGGGCGTCATGGTATGTTTAACAGTTATGAGGCATTTATTCGTGTTGTTGACAGTATGGTTGCCCAACATGCAAAATGGCTTAAGGTTTGCAATGAAATTTCTTGGAGAAAGCCAATTTCTTCATTAAATCTTATTTTAACAAGCAATGTTTGGCAGCAAGACCACAATGGTTTTACACATCAAGACCCAGGATTCTTGGATCATATTGTGAACAAAACGGCCGATGTGGTAAGGATTTATCTTCCTGCTGATGCAAATTGCCTTATTTCTTGCTATGACCATTGTGCGAAGAGCAAAAACTATGTCAATACAATCATCGCTTCAAAGCATCCATCTTTCCAATGGCTCTCTATGGAAGAAGCAAAAAAGCATTGTGCAAATGGCGTTGGAGAATGGAAATGGGCTGGGATGAATAACACGGAAAAACCGGATTTGGTTGTTGTTGGATGTGGCGATACTCCAACACTTGAAACCCTTGCTATGATTTCAATTTTAAAGAAAGAATTGCCAAAATTGAATGTTAGATTTTTGAATGTTGTTGACCTTATGAAACTTGTATCAAACAAATCTCATCCTCATGGTTTAACTGATACCGAATATGACAAACTATTTACAAAAGATAAGCCAGTTATTTTCAATTTCCATGGCTATGCCCAACTCGTTCACTTGTTGACATATAATAGACACAATCAAAACATGCATGTCTCAGGTTACAGAGAAGAGGGGACGATTACAACACCATTTGATATGAGAGTCAAAAATCATATTGATAGATATCATTTAGTTATAAAAGCATTAAAATATCTCAATGTGCCAAAGTCAAAGAAAGAAGAAATAATCCAAAAAATGGAAGAGAAGCTCGCCAATCATGACAAGTATATAAGAGAATATGGAATTGATATGCCAGAAATTTTGAATTGGAACTGGAATAACAATTAAGCTTTAACTTTACAATACCAAATATGTTGACATTATGCACTGATTATGCTAAACTCACTATGCAAAATCAAATTGTGCATAATGTCTGTTATGCTGGTGTGGCTCAGCGGTAGAGCACCACCTTGGTAAAACAAAAACAGCACTTTTTCATCACTAATTTTCACCGCAAAAATCGTTCAAAAACAGCACTATGCTGGTGTGGCTCAGCGGTAGAGCACCACCTTGGTAAGGTGGGGGTCACGGGTCCGATTCCCGTCACCAGCTCCATTAAACAAAAGTCGCTAAAACGCCGATAAATAAAGGCTTTTAGCGATTTTTTATTTGCAAATTTTTAGGGCACAACTCTCTTCAAAAAATACATTAGGTACACAAAATTGTCATTTTAGGTACACAAAAATTGCATAAAAAAAGACCGAAAATTGAACTTGCCAACTTTCGGTCTAATTCTTCCTAAAACTACCTAAAACTACTACATTAGGTACATTTAGGTACATGGATTTTACTATCTGATAGTTCGTATTTCAATTCCGTTATAATTAACAATCGCCTTAACATTGTCACCATTTTTGGTAATTGACAATATTTTCTTTTTAAAAACTTCCCATTCTAACTTCGTTTTAATTAGATAAGAAGACTCTGTTAACTTTGTTGCATTAACACTACTAAGATAATCATACAAATCTTGATAATCATCAGTTTTAGCATACTTTAAATCATAAGTTAGTACTCTTGTATACATTCTAATTTCTCCTTTTATTTATTTTTATGTTTTGTTGGATCAACCATCACAAATTTAGTTGTGCCGCTAGTAGTTGGAGGAACTCTTTTACCTTGAACAAAGGTAACTTCTGTTTTGCTACCAACTGGACGATACTGACCACTTTGCGGTACCATTTGACCAGTTTTTACTTTTGTCATATTTTTATCTCCTTTATTCCTCCGCAATATGTTTTACTGACTGACGAAGGAAGATTTATTAAAAGCAAATAAAAATTTATAACCATTTGTTAGAATTATTGCATAATACTTGACATATATGTTATAATAGATATGAAATATGCTTACCAATGATATTTCATAAATTCTGTTACCCCATATTGTAGGTAGCAGTTTTTTTATTTGCAGTTTAATCAAGTTAAATTGAATATATCAATTAATTTGTTTTCGAATTTTTTTAGTTCTTGTCCGCCATATATGATCCAGTTGTCATAATTGTTTTTAATATTTGTTGCACACTCAAACGATGTGTTAAATATGTTTTTAATATCGACAACATCAACACAATTCAATTTCCAAACCAATGGTATTGGGGCGATTGCATATCTTGCAAAAAAATCAGCTTCCGATTTTGCTAATTCACTCTCCCCCTTATGTCCAAGAATATAATGTCCGATTTCATGAAATATTGAAAATCTCTGTCTTGAAATAGTGTTGTCAATGTCGTTATAAAATATATAAGTACTTTGGTTTATGCAAAACATAATAGCCTCACCTTCACAAAAACTTATTTTGTTTTGTTGTTTTTGTGTGAGCTTAGAAAAGGGGATGATTGTAATACCCATTTTACGGGCAAGCTCAAAACAATCAATCGGAATCTTATTTATACCATATTTTTCATAGGTCGCCACAACAATTGATTTGATTTCTTCATACCTGTTATTGTGTAAACGCACTATTTAACATCCTTTTTATTAAGTAAAATGTTAATAATATCTAACTTTTCTTGTTGGGAAAGATTTGTGGCATTTCTAGCAACAAAAAATTTTAATTGTCCAAAATCACAATTTGCTTCTGATGAATTACTTTTTCCTATTAAAAAATCAACAGTTGTATTAAGTGCAGTAGCAATATTTGCCAAATTTTCAGCATTAGGCTCTCTAGAGTTATTGATATATCTGGAAATAGTTGCCTCTTGGACGTTTAGTCTTAAAGCTAGATCTTTCTGAGTAATATTTTGAGCTATCATTAATTTTTTCATTTTTTCTCCAATGTTCATAGTTTTGTCCTCCACTTACCAATATGGTAACATATTCTTACCATTTTGTCAATAATTTTTTTAAAATATTTACATTTCCATATCACTTTCGCGTCTGCGTTTACGTTCTTTGCGCTCTTCGAGAAGTTTTGTGAGAATTTCATCAAACTCGTCATCGTCCATATCTGCAACAAACTCATCTTTGCGCTGTTCAAGAATTTCTTCTCGCTTTTTATCGTTTAAAAGCATTTTGTCTTCTTTAACTCTTTCGTTAAACTTGTCAGTTGTCTGACGGATATATTCGCTATCAACAGAGTTATAGACAGTGATTGTTGTTTTAACGTCATGGTGACCTAAAAGTTGTTGTATAACTTTTGGATTTTCATTCATTTCAAAAAGCATATTTGAAAATGTATGGCGGAGTCCGTGGAAATGAATATTATAATTGGTTAATTTATGTCGTTTCTTCCAACCGTCAAAAATTTTGCGACTGCCAAAATATGTTCTTACACTTCCATCATCATTGGCAAAAATAAAGGCATTTTTGGCGGTTAAATCAGCTGTAACATCTGGATTTGTATTTTGTCTTTCAGCTTGTTTTTCTCGCCAGCGTTGGAGCGTTTCAACAACAATGTCTGCAATTGGAATTTCACGCACACTGCAAGCGGTTTTTGTGTCCGCAATAACTGTTACGCGGCTTATCACTTTGCCATCGTTATCAAACTTTGGAATTTGAGTAATTGCACGTTCGACTTTTAGCGTTTTGTTCTCAAAATTTACATTTTCCCATTTTAGTGCCAAGGCCTCACCAATTCGAAGTCCGCCAAACATTAAACAAATGCAAAGTGGTTTAATAAAATTACCATCATCTTTCGCAAGTGCTTCCAAAAATTTTACACGTATCTCGGGAGTGAGTGCTTTATATTTATCGCTGTTAGTGTGAACTTTATCGTGAGCCCTAACCTTAACTTTATAGACCGGATTTTGAGTTACCCATTTGTTATCTATGGCATACTCAAAAAATTGGGCGAGTAAATGCTTGTTCTTTTTTATTGTATTGACGCTGTAATCTTGGTCAATCATATTGTTCATCACTTTTTGCACAACATAGGTGTCGACTTCGTAAATTTTCATATTGCCAATCTGCGGCTGAATATGCAATTTAAAATTTCGAATAATATCTTCAAAAGTTCGGGGTGTTACTGCCGACTTTTTAAACACCATAAGCCACTCGTTCATAAGTTCGCCAAAAGTTTGTCCTTCAATCATTTCATAAGAATTGCTTCGAATTCGTCCACTAATTTCGAGCAGCTTTTTTGAAACTTCCGCTCGTGTTCGTCCATACACAACTTTTTTAATTTGTTTGCCATTTTCATTAACTCCGGTGGTGATGCTTCCAACCCAACGATCGTCACTGCTACGTCTAAAAATACTGCCTTCATTATTGGCACCGCGTGTTTTAGTTAAAACTTTGTTCTTAGCCATTTGACACCTCGCTTTGGTTGTTGTTTAGTGTTAACCAAGTAACAAAATTAAGCACACTCACAACTTGACGTTTACCAACTTTTGTTGTTGGAAAAGATTTGCTTCTGAGCAAGTTTCTAACATTATCTCTGCCAAGTCCAGTGATTTTTATTAGGTCTTCGCAATCCAAAAAATCTTTGTTGTATTTAGTTGAAATACGGAGGGCTTCCGCTTGTATTAAGTTGTTTAAATTTAGATTTGTATTGTTTAAATTCATAGTTTAATTGTCCTTTTTGTTTGTAAGATTTTTTTCTTTCTACAATCTCTTTCTAAATCTAAATTTGTTAAAATCTATTCGCTATCAAAGTGTAATAAAAGTGGTGTGTTACTACCATAAAAAACGAAAGTGGGTATCCCACTTGTCGTAAATTGGGGGCGAGGCAATTTTGAATCTATTGATTTTTAAAATAACCCAGAAAAAGTCCGATTTTTCGGACTTTTAAAAGGTATTTTAAATCAAAATAGCCCAAGCCTTATCCTGCTCGTTAAATTATCTTAATATCTTTACCAAATTCGGCATCAACTTGCTTTGAAATTAGGCTTCTATCATCAGCAAAACCTTCTGGCTCGTCATCTTTAAAGCCAGCGTCAAAAACTCCTTTAATATCTTCTTTATCTGACAGATAAAATATTCCGTTATAAATTCGATAAAGCAATAATCTGAGTTCATAAGCAAGTTTTACCATATCAGTATATTCATTGGTTTGCGTTTTCTTAATGTTGCTTAACGTGTTTGACAAACTTGCAATATTATCAGATATTCCTTGAGCCTTTGTGAAATATGTTCTAGCGTCTTTTTCAAAATTGGTTTCACTATCAAGCCCAGCAAATATCAAACTTACTAAAAACTCGTTCATGTTTTTGTATTCTCGCTTGTGCTTTTGATAAAAATCATTTAGTTCTTCCAATCTATTTATTTGATAAATTCGTATTTTCTTTTCAAATACTTTGTCTGATTTAATTTCTTTCATAATTCCTCCTAGTTTTTTAAATTTTAAAGGGCAACAAAAAAACAGCCCAAGTTAAAAGCTGTTTTTCTATTTAAAAAATTTATTTATGTTTCTATTTATACTTTCTATGTTTTCGTTATTGATTAAGTCATCTGGAATATTGAATGTTTGAGTATTGTCATTGTCAGAATTTAGTTGTTCAATAGTCTGTTTTACAACTCTATTTGCTTTTGAAAATTTATCTTTATATTCAATATCTTTATTTAGAATTGTGGATTTTTTGAAAACTTGAGTTGCCAATTTTGTAAGTCCTAAAACTCCATTCATTATGTATCTACCAATTTCTTCTGGTGTAAAAGTTTGTGCAATTCTCTTTACATCTCGCATTTCTCTTTTGAAATACTCTTTATAATAATCCGTTTGCGTAAATTCTTTATCGCAATTAAAGTGATAAACCAAATCATCTCGAATGGTGCTTAATAATTGAGATAATGCACTTTCAGTTATTCCTTTTTCGATAGCAAGTCGTTTTTGAGATTTTTTCAAAACAAATAAGTCCCAAACTAAATCATATTTATCTTTATCTAGATTGCCAACCACTTTCCAAATAATGTTGTAAAACTTTAATTTTTGATTGCAAGTCTTACAATTCATAACTTCATCTTCTTCAGGTGCAGGGATAGTTTCTCCAAGTGTAACATCTTCACTTTCGCCAGAGTAAACCACGGTATCAAGAGAAATTGTGCGATAGTTATATTCATTATGACTTCTTTGCCATTTTTTAGAACTAGACTGCAAAAACAAAGCAACTTCATCGGTTACTTCAAGCTCAATCTTTTGTCTATGAATTCTGTCAAAATACTCAATAACTCTCAATCAAAATTCGCTCCTTTATTCTTTTATATATTTTAGAACAAATGTTTGATTTGTGCAAGGTTTATGTGTCCTATTTTTAACCCAAGGTAACTGAAAGGAAAAATTAGGGATTTCAAATTTTCATTTTTATCATTTTAACATAGAATTTTAGTAATTTATCACGTTCGACAAAACTAGACAGCAAGCATTTTGCCCATTTTGTTCATCATATCTGTTTTATAAGACATCATTGAGTGGGTATATCTAGTAAGAGTTACAACTGGATTTTTGTGCCCAAGAATTTCGGATAAAGTCTTAACGTCCATTCCCATTTCAATAGCACGAGTTGCAAAGGTATGGCGAAGTGAGTGAAAGTTTTTGTAACTAACTCCAATTTTGCTTAAAATTCTTTCATAAGTTCTTTGATATGCTCTTGTTCCAACAATTCCACCAGTGCGGGTTGAAATAACATATTTTGAATTAGATGTTTTCTTAATTTTCTTCAATATATCCAACAATGCTTTTGGAAGTGGGATAACTCTGCTTGAATTTTTTGTTTTAGGATTATCTATCACAACTCTAGGCACCCCGTTCTCTTTAATTCTGTAACTAGTTTTTGTAATGCTCATAATTCCTGTTTGAAAATCTATATCTTCCCAAGTGAGTGCCAATAGTTCTCCAAGTCTAATTCCAGTATAAAGGCAAATTACAATTCCAATGTAATTACTTTTGTTTGAAGCAAGGCAATATTTTTCAATTTTTTCTTGTTCGTGTTTTTCAAAGGCCATAACAGGTTTTTCGGTTGGACTTGGCAACTTTATTTTCTTTATTTCATCTCTTTGCACTTTATCCAATGATTTAGCAAGTGCCATACTACCTTTCAAAACATTAACAATTCCAATAACCGAGTTGTTAGCAAGTTTCCTGTTTGTGTTTAAGTTTCCGTTTTCAAGTTCACTCAAAACAAAGTCTTGAAAAATCTCTCCATTTAGGTCATCTAAATCATAATCCCCGAGTTTAGGATTAATGTGCTTTTCTATGATGTATTTGTATCTATCATAGGTTCGCAGTTTCACAGTGTGTTTTGTGTATTTTTCTAGCCATACACTTAGCCATTCTTTAAGTTTCATATAAAATTTCTCCTTGTATATTTTAACTTGTAAAGGTTGCCCTTCTATCTTTATAAGGACATCTAAAGTTAAAAAATTAAGGGAGTAAATTCACTTTTTGAAAATTTCCTAAAATTATTTTTAAAAAACATATAAAAAGACCACCTACTATTGTGATAGGTGTATAAAATTCTTTAAAAAGCCATAAATTTTTAATTTTTCAATACAAATTTTAATAAAGTATGTTATACTAAATACATATTAAATTGAAAATTTTGTAAAAGAGACCACCTATCACAATAATAGTAGGCTTAAATTAAGTGATAAAAAATCATCTATTCTCTTTTACACAAAGGAGAAATGATGCTTTTATCTTATAATAGTGAAATTCAAGGCATGATAGATTTTTGGACAGAACTAGGACTTGAACCTGATTATGATTTAAATACCGATGGAAGATTTAAAGGAAATCTAATAGAATTTAAACTTGTTTTTTATGACTTGAAAAAACACAAAGAACAAATTAAACGATATGTTGAAGCTTATAATAGTTGTGCTAAATCTATTCCTAAATATAGTTATTTAATTTCTATAAACGAACGCAAATTTATTAAACTAGATAATGAAACATATAATGAAATAAAAACGGGGACATGGAAACAACCAAAAGATTTTTTATCTGAATTTATAGAACAAGATGAATATATAAAAGGCTGGATAAATGAATATTCTATTGTTTCATATAACAACAAATTGTGCGATGTATATAAAAAATATATTAAAAACAAAGAAGATGTAAAAAATGAATTTATACAACCAAAATTTCTTAACATAAATCCATTTGATTGGAATAAGCAAATAGATGAAGAAAATTTAGACAATCAAAATATTGGTTGGCTACATTTTAATATGAATATGTTAGGACCATTTCTGTTAAAAAAGCAACTAGGTGCATTTTTTACTCCTGAACAATATGTTAAAATTGCGACGGATATGGTAAGAGATGCCATTAAAAAAGTTCCTGCCGGTAACGATTACATCATATTCGATAGATGTGCAGGAACTGGTAATCTAGAAAAATTTTTACATGAAGACGAACTCTCTCATTGCGTTTTGAACACATACGACTATACTGAATGGACAACATTAAAAGGATTATACGATGGTAGAGTAAAAATGATAATTCCTCCAACAAGACGATATATGGATTTTAATAAGGGATTATTGACGGATGGTGATGCTTTAAGTGAAGAATTTTATAATTTTTGTTTTCATTGTGGACAAATCGGTTTTTATGATGAAGAATATTCAGAACAGAGCAAATTATTAAGTTCATGGATTAGAAATGAAAAAATGACAATTATCATGTTAGAGAATCCTCCGTTTGTGGAACCACAAGGTGGAGCCAGTCAAGGAAAACCAACATTTACCATAAAAGATAAATATTTATATAAGGAAATGGCTAAAGAAACATTCGAAACTAAAAATGTCAATAGAGCATCAGAAAATTTATTTATTTGGAGTGCTTTTAAACACTTTTTAAGGCAACCTTCTGATTCTTATATTTTATTTTCTCCAATAAAATACTGGAAATCTCAACATATTATAGATAAAAAATTTATTCGCGGATATATTTGTAATAGAGCTAACTTTAATGCAAGTGAAGGTGGAATTGTCCTTATTCAATGGCAAAATATTAATGATAACAATAAAATTTTACCTGTTGACAGTGATTTAGGAATAAGAAAAATCTATAAAATACACAGCAATCCATTAAAGTTGTTACAAGACTCTCGGGAGAATAAAGCAATAGCTTATTTATTTAATCTAAGTAATATTCCGAAAAGCGATAATGGTAAACTTATTAACGACATTGAATTCTTATAAAAATTATTGCAAAGTACAAAAAGCATATAAATTATCA
>ULVN01031949.1_pt1 | contig 54368 bp, 53 predicted proteins | sample 1959491 | NCBI WGS metagenome assembly ULVN01 (sample SAMEA4835787, study PRJEB28245) | human gut metagenome | biome: gut microbiome; material: fecal sample | place: Denmark | collected 2008 | reverse complement strand
CGACAAGTACCCGACAAGTACCCGACAAGTACCCGACAAGTTGAAGACTTGCTCCACACCGGCGACCCAAATATAATGAGTCTGATAATGGCTATTGGTGACAGCCAACTGTCAGTGAAGGAGATGATGTCAGCAGCAGAGTTGAAGAATCGGGAGAACTTCATGGATAATTATCTGAATCCGGCAATTGAAAACGGCTATGTCCGCTTGCTGTATCCCAATTCGCCACGACATCCACGACAGAAATATCTTCTGACTGTAAAAGGGCTAACCCTATACTATGATTCTCTGAATTCACTGGAAGAGTAAACGACGGCTATAGTAAACTTTTCCTGTTTTCATCACTTTTCTGTTATTCCGCTTTCACATCTTCCAAGATTAGGCTGAACAAATAGTCCGAGAGGCGGTTGAGATAGATGCGGATCACCTCGGGGAAACTCATTTGTCGATTCAACGTCACAAAGCGACGCTCGCAGGTGCGTGCCTTTGCCCGTGCAAGGTGCAAGGTGGCGTCGGCAACATTTCTTCCGGGAAGCAGAAAAGTGAAATGGCGGTGACGCCCCACCTCAGCGATATGTGCTTCCATCTTATCTACAGATTGCTGCAACGCCTGCAAAGTATCCTCCTCCGCCTTGCCATTGCTGGCCACGATCGTCATCACGTCAGTGAGCTGACGCTGCAACGACTCAAAAGGTTCTTGCTGTCCGCTTTGTGCCTTGCAGAGTCCAAGGAGAGCGTTGAGTTCATCCATTTCTCCGTTGAGCTCTATCCGCAAGTCGTCTTTCTCCACCCGTTCTCCAGTGTAGAGCGATGTTGAGCCGTGGTCACCAGTCTTTGTTGTGATAATCATAAATTGAGTATTAGAAGGTTAAAAATCAAATGAAACGTATCGTACACGACCGTCTCTTAGTGCCGTTTACCCAAAACGACATACACGATCACCGGCGCGCCGATGAGTGGCGTGATGGCATTGAGGGGCAACACCTCACCGCTCCCCGGCATCGTGGTGAAGATGTTGCAGAGCAAGGCGATGGCACCGCCACACAATATCGTCACCGGCAACAGTCGCCGATGGTCGCTCGTGCCTATCATCAAGCGTGCAATATGCGGTACCGCCAAAGCAAGAAAAGCGATCGGACCGCAGTAGGCTGTCACCACAGCGGTGAGCAAACCGGTGAGCAGCAACAGCAGGTCACGCATGTGCTGGACTTTCACCCCGAGGTTCGTGGCATAGCCCTCGCCCATGAGCAGTGCGTTGAGCGGCTTGGCAAACAACAGCGACATGACGATGGCTACAATGGTCAGACCAGCGAACAGCGGCATCTCGTCCATAGAGACACCACCAAAGCTACCCATCCCCCACACCGAGAAGACCTTCACGCCCTGCTCTGAGGCAAAGAAGTTGAGCAACGTGATGGCACTTGAAGCGACATAGCCCACCATCATGCCTAAGATGATCACCATCACACTGTTGCGTACCATGCGACTTGCGGCCCAAATCAGAGCCGTCACCGCCATAGCGCCCGCAAAGGCAGCAGCGACCGATGACAGCGCACTCAGCGCGGAAGGCAACATAGCCACCGGGCTTAGCGTGACGAGAGCCACGGCAAGACTTGCCCCACTCGAGACACCGAAGACGTCCGGTGCGGCCAAAGGATTGTGGAACACCGTCTGCAGCAACAAGCCACTGACGGCAAGCGCACAGCCGGCCAACAATGCAGTGATGGCCTGTGGCAGACGTGTCTGCACGACGATATACTCCCATGCGCTCATCGGTGATGGCTCGCCCAGCAGTATGCCGGCCACATCACGCGCCGGAATATCCACGCTGCCATGCAACAGACTCAATGCGAAAAACACCACAATGGCAATGACCGCCACCGCCACGCTCAGGATCCATCTCCTTTGACTCATGGACTTTAGCTGTTCTCCTTTCTGTAATATCTCAGTTTGCCTAACTTTGCCTGAGGGTGCAACAGCTGGATGAACTCGCGCAACTGCCAGTCCGGGCGCCAGCTCACTTCCTCAAAGTAAGGCACCACCGAACAGTCGCAGACATAGATCTGTCCGGTTTTCATTGCCTTCAGCACGCTATAGCCCTTGCATTCCTGCAACAGCGTCTGTTTGGTCAGCGGTTGCGGGCCATTGTATTTCAGAGCCCACACGTCACTTTGTCCGGCCTTGGCGATGACTTGTTCCAGCGACAAAGGCAGACTGCCACTATGCCGGTCATCAGCAAAGCCATAGCGTGCGTGAGCATCACGAATCAACGCTGCTATCGTGCTCTTTCCGCCGGGCATATACCATACGTTGCCCGTCATCCGCTCGGTGAGGATGCTTTTGCCCAATGGCAATCGAACCGCATAGCTTTTCAGACTCTGATAAGTGCTGTCCACCACATGGAACAGCGAGTCGGCACGCTCTCCACAGTCAAACAGCCGACCGTAGTAGCGCATCCATTCCGCACGTCCCAATGCCGACGTCTCCATATAGTCGGCAGCCTGAATGATGGGGATACCCAGCCGCGACAATTGGGTGATTGCGGTATTGCCCTCGTAAGGGCTGATGATGATGGCATCGGGATGCAAGGCGATGATCTTCTCTACATCAGGCGACATAGAGTTTCCGCAGTCCACGATCTTGCCCGCTTTTACCCGCCGCTGTATGTCGGGGATGAGGATATATTGCAAGTCGCATACGCCGACGATGCGGTCTTGCAGATGAAGGTATTCCAGCAACTGACAATGCGATGTCGTGAACACGACCACACGACGAAGCGGACGCAAGGTACCATGGGCTTTCTCCTTGCTGCCAGCCTTGAGCAACAGCCACTGCTGCAAGACCTTACCTTGTTGCCAAGGGTCCATCACGGTGACGGAAGTTCCGTCGCCCTGATCATCCATCCTTAAGAATGAAGCATATCTCAGCCCGTTCTTGCCCTTGGCATCATTAGCTTGTCGGGAAGTGCACCCGCTCAGCAAACACACTCCTAAGAATATGAGGAGTGTTTCTTTCAATAGATTTGTCATGTGTCTATGTTCAGAAATCCCTATATATAATAAGGTGTAGGCGTGATCAGTGTGTACGCCTCCACCATGCAGTCTTCTCACGGCCTTTGACAGCCACGCTGTTCAGACTCATATCAGATATGGTGATACCGCTGAAGGTCTTCACAGGAATAGAGTAAGCAGAATAATAGATATTAGTAAATACCGAATCTGTAGCCTGCTTATACTTCACCACATTGTTCAGTGCCGAATGGAAATCGCTCTTCAGATTGGCATTTTGACAAACATGATCGACATAGCTGCCCATGTCGTAGAAGAGATGATTGTTGAAGCCGTCGAGCACCTGCACACTGTCACGCAGACTGTCAGCCAAGGTATAATGACTGTTGATCTCTTTCATCACCGTGGCCAACTGCTCAAGATTGCGGCAGTCGATGGCCGACAAGGCACCGCCGGGAATGATATATTTTGTATTGTTGCCGTAGTAGATTCTGTAATTGGAGTAGAAGGAATGGAAGCTGTTGACAATCGCCTCATAACCGGGTGTGCTCTTGGCCAGATTGCTCCACAACTCCCGGTAAGGCATACCCATTGCCATCACCTCACTGGTGGAGGCAATCAGATAGTTGGTGGCATCCTTGAGCATATAGGCTGTCTCGACGTTGGCCATATAGCAGTCGTCAAAAAGGATGTATTGCATCTTCATCCCAGCCTGTTGGATGGCATCAGCCAGGTCGGTGATGTTAAAAGCATAGTTCATATCACTCACGCTGCCAAAGAAGCGCGTCTGAGAATAGATCGGCAGGACACCGTCGGCAACAGTTTTGTTGCCCTTTGCGGCAGCAGAGCCATAAGCCTTGGCGTTAAAAGGATAGTTGTTCCAATCTTCTTTGAACGTCCAACCCGAGCCATGACCTCCAATGATCATCGCATAGTTGAGGGCGTAGGCATTAGCCTTGACATCATTGAGAATCTGAAGCATGCCCTGTGTCGTGTCATACTCGTTGCCCGTATATTCCTTAATCGTATGATGCTCAATCTGCCCATTCTCATAGGTGATCTCATAGAGCGATGAGGACTGTGATGACTTGGAGAGGAAGACCAGCACCCGACCGTTCATGCCTTTCTCATCGACGATGGCACTCTCAATGCTGTCGAGGTTCTCCTTCAACTCGTTATAGAGTCCCACACCCGACTGGGAGCCTGACCACGGCATAAAGATAAGAATCGTCTGCTTGTTGATCGTGTTCACGTCCACGCTGTCGTCACTGCATGAGGCCAGCACCAAAGAGAGCATACTGACACAAGCAAACAAAAAAAGAATGATACGGTGCTTCATATACGATTTACTAAAAACTCCCCCGCCCTATAAAGGGAGGGGGATGAAAAAAAGAGATGATAACTTATTTAGCTTTCAAATGGCTGAGCGACTCCTTCAGCGCGGCAATCTTCTCCTCGGAGTCTTGCTGCTTCTTGCGCTCACGGGCCACGACGGCCTCTGGTGCATGGGCAATGAAGTTCTCGTTGGCGAGTTTCTTCTGAATGCCAGCCAGGAAGCCTTCAAGATGCTGGAGTTCTTTCTCCTGCTTCTCGATCTCTGCCTTGACATCGATAAGGTCGCCCACAGGCACTGCATACTCCTGAGTGCCGACCATGAAGACGCTGGCGTCTGCCGACTTGTCGCTCACGGTCTCTACGCTCTCCACGTTGGCCATCTTTTTCACGATGTCGTCGTAGGCAGCATAGGGATTGGCAGCCACAGCCTGGAGCTTCAGTGCTTTCTTCGGTGCGATATTCTTCTGGTTGCGAATGGTACGCACGCCGGAGATCACCTGCTTGACCTGCTCCATCTCGTCGCAGAGCTTCTTGTCGTCGTCGTTGGGAGCTGAGATGTTGAGCGTAGCCTTCATGATGCTCTCACCATCCTTGCGGTCATAGAGATGTTGCCAAAGCTCCTCGGTGATGAACGGCATGAACGGATGCAGCATCTTCAGCAGATCGTCGAAGAAGTGGAGCGTAGCCTGATAGGTGGCAGTGTCGATAGGCTTGCCATATTCGGGCTTCACCATCTCGAGATACCAGCTTGAGAACTCGTCCCAGAACAGACGGTAGACGGTCATCAGTGCCTCAGAGATGCGGTAGGTCTTGAACTGGTCGTCCATGATGGCGTTGACCTCCTTCATCTTGGCAGAGAACCAGGCCACAGCCTGCTTGTTGGCCTCGGGCGTAGCCAGACTGTCATCGGTCTGCCAGCCCTGTACGAGACGGAAGGCGTTCCAAATCTTGTTGTTGAAGTTACGGCCCTGCTCACAGAGACTCTCGTCGAAGAGAATGTCGTTGCCTGCCGGAGCGGAGAGCATCATACCCATACGCACGCCGTCGGCACCATACTGCTCGATGAGCTTCAACGGGTCGGGGGAGTTGCCGAGGCTCTTCGACATCTTGCGGCCAAGCTTGTCGCGCACGATACCGGTGAAGTAGACATGCTTGAACGGCATCTGTCCACGATACTCGTAACCGGCCATGATCATACGGGCCACCCAGAAGAAGATGATATCCGGACCGGTGACAAGGTCGGATGTCGGATAATAGTATTTGATCTCGGCATTGTCGGGATGGTTGATACCGTCGAAGACGGAGATCGGCCACAACCAGGAAGAGAACCACGTGTCGAGGCAGTCGCTCTCCTGCTCCAGGTCAGCAGCGGTCAGCGACGCGTTCTTCTCCTGGGCGAGCTTCAAAGCCTCCTCGGCAGTCTCAGCCACGACGAAGTCGCGCTTGCCGTCGGCTGTTCTGAAGTAATAAGCCGGGATGCGGTGTCCCCACCACAGCTGACGCGAGATACACCAGTCCTTGATGTTCTCCAGCCAGTGGCGATAGGTGTTCTTGTATTTCTTGGGATAGAACTCAATGTCGTCGTCCATCACCGGCGGCAGGGCGATGTCAGCAAAGTGCTGCATCTTCAGGAACCACTGTGTAGAGAGCTTCGGCTCGATAGGCACATTGGTGCGCTCTGAGAAGCCCACCTTGTTGTCATAGTCCTCGATCTTCTCCATCAGTCCGGCACTAGTCAGATCCTTGGCAATCTGCTTGCGCACGTCCATACGGTCCTGACCGACATAGAGGCCGGCAGCCTCGGAGATGGTACCGTCATCGTTGAAGATGTCGATGGTCTCCAAGTGGTGTTTCAATCCAAGCATGTGGTCGTTGACATCGTGAGCCGGCGTGACTTTCAGACAGCCCGTACCGAACTGGATGTCGACATAACCGTCCTCGATGACGGGAATCACACGGCCCACCAGCGGCACGATGACGTGCTTGCCCTTGAGCCACGTGTTTTTCACGTCCTCGGGGTTGATGCACATCGCCGAGTCGCCCATGATGGTCTCCGGACGTGTGGTGGCCACGACAGCGTAGTAGCCTTTCTCGTCCTTGTGCATGACGTTGCCCTCGTCCTTGCGCCCAACAGACGCCTGATCCTCGGGAGCCACATAGTATTTCAGATAATAGAGCTTGGAGTGCTCGTCCTTGTAGACGACCTCCTCGTCCGACAGTGCTGTCTGGGCTTTCGGGTCCCAGTTGACCATGCGCACGCCACGATAGATGTAACCCTTGCGATAGAGGTCAACAAAGACCTTGATGACGCCCTTGGAGCGCGTCTCGTCCATGGTGAAAGCAGTGCGGTCCCAGTCGCAGGAGCAGCCGAGCTTGCGGAGCTGCTTGAGGATGATGCCGCCGTGCTCGCGTGTCCAGTCCCAGGCGTGCTCAAGGAACTGTTCGCGCGTAAGGTCGGTCTTCTTGATGCCCTGCTCAGCGAGCTTGCCGACAACCTTGGCCTCAGTGGCGATAGAGGCGTGGTCGGTGCCGGGCACCCAGCAGGCGTTCTTTCCCTCCATGCGCGCACGGCGCACGAGGATATCCTGAATGGTATTGTTAAGCATGTGACCCATGTGCAGCACACCCGTCACGTTTGGTGGGGGAATGACGATGGTATAGGGTTCGCGATTGTCAGGCTTGGAGCTGAAAAGTTTGTGGTCCAGCCAGTACTCATACCACTTCGACTCTACTTCTTTCGGGTCGTACTTACTTGCTAATTCCATGTATTCTTATCTTTTATACCTTATTTTATAATTAATGCTGCAAAAGTACGAAAAATCCCCCGAAAATCAGTAACTTTGCATCAAAAAGATAAACGAAGTGCATACACGCGAAGAAAAATTGAGAGCTTTCGGGCGATTGCTCGATGTACAGCACCGCCTGCGCAAGGAATGTCCCTGGGACAAGAAGCAAACCATGGAGAGCCTCCGACCCAACACCATCGAAGAGGTCTTTGAGCTCGCCGACGCTCTGATGCGCCGCGACTACCACGAGGTGATGAAGGAATTGGGCGATGTCATGGAGCATGTCGTCTTCTATGCGCTCATCGGCGACGAGGCCGGGGAGTTCGACATGGCGGACGTCTGCAACCGCGAGGCCGACAAGCTGATGTTCCGCCATCCGTTCATCGACTGGAACAACTCCCAAGGCGACTGGACGATCGACAACGAGCCCTTCTCGGTGTCGGCCACAGACATGACCATCAACGCCAAGGGACAGGTGGTCTACAAAGACAGCGAGGCCGGCGGCTCCCAGGATACCGACAAGCCCAAGACCGCTGCCGGCGTGGAACAGACGTGGGAACAGATCAAGCAACGTGAGCGCGACGGCAACACCAGCGTACTCAGCGGTGTGCCCTCTGCCCTGCCCTCGCTCATCAAGGCTTACCGCATCCAGGACAAAGCACGCAACGTGGGCTTTGACTGGCAGAAAAAAGAAGATGTCTGGGACAAGGTGAAAGAGGAGATGGGCGAACTGGAGACAGAGCTGAAGAAGGAGGACAAAGACAACTCCACCAAGGAGCTGGGCGACTTCCTTTTCAGCGTCATCAATGCCGCACGCCTCTATCATCTCAACCCCGACAACGCACTGGAGCACACCAACCGCAAGTTCATCTCACGCTTCGGATATATCGAACAGAAAGCCAAAGAGCAAGGTAAGAGCCTCAAAGACATGACGCTCGGCGAGATGGATGCCTTGTGGAACGAGGCCAAAAGCGTACTGAAAGACAAGTGATACTGTTGCTCGAAACGGGCACTGGGTCTTTCAAGCAGAATGTTGATTATCGAACCCTATAAAACTAAAGCAAAATGAAGAAAATCACATTGATATGCCTTGCCGCCCTGGTCACGGCGTTTGCCATGACGGGCTGCAAAGGAAAAAGCACAAAGACAACAACTGGAAGCAACGACTCGGTAAAGGCTGAAACCACTTCCGACTCCACTATCTATGGCGTTTGCGGTGATGGCACTTCCATGAACGTCGTACAGTTGGTCACCGACGCGGGCGACAGCATTGAATTTGAGTTGCCACAGACCGACGACGGCACGGACGCAGTGCTCGGCGGACTGCTTGCCGGTGACCGGCTGGCTGTCATCGCCGGTGGTACGATGGACGGCATGAGGGTGGCCAAGAAGGTGATCAACCTCACTACGCTGCAAGGTAAGTGGACAAGTCTCGACAAAAACTTTGAAATCCTTGAGGGCGGCACGGTGAAGTCAAACGTGCAAGCTGAGAAAAATCCTTGGACAAGCTGGAAGATCGTCAACGGTGAGCTGGTGCTCAACACCGACACCTTCAGCATCGACCGGCTGGGCGGCGACTCGCTCTATCTCGAGAACCGTCAGGGCATCTTTGTCTATACACGACAGAAATAGATGGAGCCTTTCCTCATACATATCTTAGGCTGTGGCAGTGCCCTGCCCACACTTAGGCACAGTGCTTCCTCGCAAGTCATCGAACTGCGGGGCAAGCTCTTCATGATCGACTGTGGCGAGGGCACGCAACTGCAAATGCGGAAATACCATATCAGCTTCACCAAGATACAGACGGTGTTTATCTCGCATCTCCATGGCGACCACTGCTTCGGACTGATAGGCCTCATCTCCACCATGGGCATGCTGGGGCGTACTGCACCGCTGCACGTCTATGCACCCAAAGAGATGGGACCGTTGCTTGACATGCAACTGAAAATGTTCTGTACGGGACTGGAATTCAACGTGGTCTTTCACGCCGTTGACACCACAAAGCACCAGATCATCTACGACGACCGCAGCCTGACCGTGGAGTCGCTGCCCTTGCAGCACCGGGTGCCCTGCAATGGCTTTCTCTTCCGCGAGAAGGCTACCCTGCCCCACATTCGCCGCGACATGATCGACTGCTACGAGATACCGGTGTCTCAGATCAACAATATCAAACTCGGTGCCGACTGGACAACCGAGGACGGCGAAGTCATCCCCAACAGCCGTCTGGTCACTCCTGCCGACAAAAGCCGCAGCTATGCTTATTGCTGCGATACCCGTTTCATCCCTTCGCTCCATCAGCTTATCGAAGGCGTCGATGTGCTCTATCACGACTCCACCTACGACAAAAGCATGGAAGAGCGGGCTGCTCTCTACAACCACTCTACGTCAACGCAAGCCGCAATGGTGGCTAAAGAGGCGCACGCCGGACAACTGCTGTTGGGACATTTCAGCGCACGATATGATAACGAGGAGGGCATACTCAACGAGGCAAAGGAGATCTTTCCCAATACACAACTGACAGACGAGGGCATGACGTTCCCCATCTTAGCAAAGAAATAGACAAAGAAATCACAAAACAGCAACATGGCAAAAATGGGTAAATGGATAGGTGGCTTTCTCGGCCTGATCACTGCCGGACCTCTCGGTGCGTTGGCGGGGTTCGTCTTAGGTTCCATCTTCGACTCCAGCGTAGATGCTGTCAACGCCAACGGCGGTGAGGCTTATGCGCAACAGCATGTCTACGAGGGCGAGCGCAATACGTTCCGCTTCTCCCTGCTCGTGCTGGCTTCCTATATCATCAAAGCCGACGGCAAAGTGATGCATTCCGAAATGAATGTGGTGCGCAACTGGTTGAGGGTCAACTTTGGCGAGGTTGCCGTGGAGGAAGGCGAGAGCATCTTGCTGAAACTCTTCGAGCAGCAGAAGCGCCTCGGTGCCGAGGAGTACCGTAGTGCCGTCATCAGCAGCTGTCACCAGCTCCGGCAGAACATGCTCTATGAGCAGCGACTGCAACTGCTCAACTTCCTGGCGATGATCGCACAGGCCGATGGCGTGGTGACTCCGCAAGAGGTCAGCGCACTGAAGGAGTGTGCAGTAGGACTGGGACTGAGCGAGGCTGACGTGGATGCCATGCTCAACCTGAAAGACGCTGGCACGAGTCTCGACGCAGCCTATAAGGTCTTGGGCGTGGCACCAACGGCTACAGACGACGAGGTGAAGGCTGCTTATCGACAACTGGCCTTGAAAAACCACCCCGACCGTGTGGCGACGCTCGGTGAGGACGTCAGAAAAGCAGCAGAGAAGAAGTTCCAGGAGATCAACGCCGCAAAAGAGACGATTTGGAAAGCAAGAGGGTTGTAGGACCCTCTCTAGCACTACAGACTCTCTCTAACTCTCCCTAAAAGGGAGAGAATGGCAATACCAGTACTACCTCTGCCGTTTTGACATCATTGATTGGAATATAATAGCAAGGGTAGAACTCTATCAGGAGCAGCTCTTATATTCCGTAGTTTTTCTTACAAAAGTCTGTCAACCCAAACATACGAAATAGAAAAGGAAAGACGACATTTCCGCTTTCTCAAACACATTTTTGCAGTGTTTAGAGATAAAAAGGGTTGTTTGATGTTGTCATCTCGGTTGAATGACCAAGTCATCTCAGTTGAATGACGAGGTCATCTAACTGTTTTCTTCGGGTCAAACAACCGAGATGACAGCTCTTTTTCAAAGTTTCTTTGTAAAAAATCACCGATATCTATATACTTCGAACGATTCATTTTTATAACTGTCTGATTATTTGTTAGTTATAAAAATATCGATTTTTTCGCAGAAATCAAGGTAAAAGGAGGTGCTGATGGAAAAGAATCGATTCTCAGTGCCTCTAAAATGTCACTTTATAAGACAATATAGGCTACGAACACACGTCGCAGCCCCCTGAGTCAGACAGAAAGCTATCTATAGGTGAAGAACGACCCGCCATCTGACTGAGCGTATTTTCTGACGAGCTCCTGGATGTACTGCGCGTTGGCAACCACCTGACTCTCATCGCCATCATAGCCATTGATGAGCACGACGAGATGGGTTGTGGACAGACTTATCTTGGTCCGCTCATTGTCGGAAGTAGGCGTCCCTACTCCACCCACGGCATCGCGATAGACGGGGAGTCCCGCAATGTTGATCATGCCACGGCCTATACCCTCGTAAGGTTCTCCTTCGCGGCCTACACCGAGCGTCAGCGTGTTGCCTTGGAACTTATCCGCGTCGAAGCCGCCAATGCTGTAGCCATAGCGGATGCTCGCCAAGTTGACGAGATCCACTAAGGTGTCGATCTGATAGAGATCCTTGCCCTTGAGCTGCCGGCGTATCAGTGCCTCGGCGGCAGGACGGTAGCGCGAGGGATCCTTGCCACAAGCACGGTAGACGCGTCGCGTGGCTTCGATACCGGAAATAGCCTTCAGCGTCTCGGTGCTCAACACCTGACGATAGTGCTCGCCCAAGGCATTGATCTCCTGCCACAGCTCAGCGCAATAGGGCGAGTTCCTTACCTGCGCTTCTACGCAAGCCCCTACGAAATTCGGACAAACGTTCTCTATCTCTTTTGAAACTATGATTTTCATCTTTTTTCTTTCTTAAATGACTCTTGCTATTTCTTATAAAGGTCAGCATGTGACCTGTATCCATAAGATAAAGCGTCAACTCTTTGTCATTCTGATCCCATAATAGAATCCAGTCTGACGAGATATGGCATTCCCAAATACCTTTCAATTTGCCATGTAATTGATGTGGCAAATACTTCTCTGGGAGACAACCGTTTTTTGCAAGCAGGTTATACACGTCATCAAATAACGACATATCATAGCCCCGTTTCTTGCAGAGCTTATATATGATTTCTTGAAAGACGTGGAGAAATAGATTTTATATTTCATTCGTCAAGCCACTTTTTTGCGTCCTCCAAGGAGTCGAAGGAATAAGTCTTTTCCTTTCCACTCCTCACTGCTTTGATATGCTTGACAACATCTTCCTTTAGTTCTTCCGATGTCTCTTCCGATTTTAGTCTTTTCACGAAAGCCTTGCGAACGGCTTTGGGCTGACTCTTGAAAAGTGCCCAAAGAGCGTCTAAGGTTGAAACCTGAGTATTTGAAACTTGCAATGTAGCCATAACTATTCCTTTCTGATGCAAAAATAAAAATAAAATTCCAAAGTAGCAAACCTATGACAAAATAAAAAGGAATGAAATGGATTTTTATTTTGCATTCCCGAGTGCAGCGCAACTTATCTGAGATCTATACAGTAGACGAGGGGAATGACAAAATAAAAAGAGAGCAAAAAGCCACAAATAAAGTTGGAAGTCTCGTAGAAAAAACCTAATTTTGCAAACAAAGTAGATTATATAATGTGGAGATATGGAGAAAAACTTATCAGACATCTCTTTAAGAAACGGACAGAAAGCCAACCTATACGTGTTGTCCTTGAGTCCAAAATACAGGCCGATCGCGACAGAAGCGATATTCGAGTGTTTGAGACTGGGGTATCCTCTCAACGATATGGAGATTACGAGCAAGGCACGAGAGCTGCAGCGCAAGAGACCGAAGGGGAACGCCTGATTTCCATAGCCAAAGACTATGGCTTATTCATACCCAAATTAGAATGGAGTAAGTTTGGTGACCGCAAGCGACTCCCTTCCGGAGAGAGCATTGTCTATCTCAATGAAGAAGGGGACACTATTACCAAGATCCGCAATCCTTTCGCCAAGGCAGTTATCAAAAATATCCATGCACAAGATGTCATCTATGAACATTTGATCCATAACATTCTTTTCCCATCGACAAGCTATAAGTTTATTGGAATTAGCGAAGATACTGATGGCGTGAGGATTATCCTCCAACAACAATATCTTCCAAAGAAGTTCTCTACTCCAAGCCAAAAAGATATTGATGACTATCTACTGAAAGGATTAGGACTAAATATCGAAGACAGATATTTTTATGCTAACGAATACATTGCAATTACGGATGTATCCGCTGATGGAGATAATGTGCTATCTGACAATGAGCACCTGCTCTTTATCGATCCTATCATAAAGTTCAAGCAACCGGCAATAGTTGTTTTGAATCATTATTACGAAGAAATACAAGGTTCATTGAGATGAACTGCAAGAAAAACAACGAAACAACGGGCATACCGATTTTTTTTGTTAACTTTGTAAACAGAAAGCCTACTAAAGTAGGTTACGACCATATCACGATCTTATGACAAAGACAGAAGAAATGAAGGCTTTGATTGAGCAACTCAACAAAGCCTCCGACGCATACTATAACGGCCGCGAGGAGCTGATGACCAACTATGAGTGGGACGCGCTCTTCGACCGGCTCACCCGACTGGAACAGGAAACGGGCACCGTGCTGGAGGGTTCTCCTACCCATCACGTCTCGGCCGACACGCTCACTGGACAGAAAGAAGCCCACGAATATCCGGCTCTCTCACTGGCAAAAACCAAAAAGCCGGAGGACTTGGTGAAGTGGGCTGAGATGAAACCCATCTGGCTCTCTTGGAAACTCGACGGACTCACCTTGGTAGCCACCTACGACAACGGGCGGCTGACAAAACTCGTCACTCGCGGCGACGGACATATCGGCACCAACATCACGCACCTGGCTTCCGCCATCAGCGGTGTATTGCCCAAGATCGACTACAAGAGCCACACGGTCATCCGCGGCGAATGTGTCATCAGCTACCACGACTTTGAGCAGTTCAACATGGAAAGCGACGAGGAATATGCCAACCCACGCAACCTCGCCTCGGGCTCACTCACACTGAAAGATATCGACGAGGTGCGCCAACGCCATCTGCAGTGGATTCCCTTCACTTTGGTACACTGCGACGACGACATCCCTTCCTGGGGACAACGCATGGACTGGCTCAAGCGGCTCGGCTTCCGACCCGTGGAGCACGAACTCATTGAGCAACCGTCGCTGGATCATATCGAGGATGCCATCAACCGATGGACCAAGAAAGTGGAAACGATGCCCTACCCCGTCGACGGACTCGTCATCGCCTACGAAGACAACGACTACGCTCAGACAGGATCTGTCACCGGGCACCATGCCACACGTGCGGGCTACGCCTTTAAATGGGCCGACGAAAGTGCGCTGACCGAACTCGACCACATCGAATGGAGTTGTGCGGCGTCGACGATCTCACCCGTAGCCGTCTTCCGCCCCGTGCAACTCGAGGGCACGACAGTGAAACGTGCCTCACTGTGCAACATCAGTGAGTGTGAACGACTGGGCATTGGCGACAAAGGTACGAAACTCGAAGTCATCAAAGCCAATAAGATCATACCGAAAGTCATCAGCGTCAGAGAGAAAGTAGGTGAGCTGCTGATTCCCGAACAATGCCCCGTGTGCGGACATCCTACCGCGGTGACCACCAGCGCAGCCAGCGGTACACGTACGCTGCACTGCACCAATCCAAACTGCGCGGCCAAGAAACTAAAGAAGTTCGCCCGCTTCGTATCGAAAGAAGGCGTAAACGTCGATGGCATCTCTGAGCAGACGCTCGCCCGCTTTATCAACCTGGGATGGGTGACTCGCTATGGCGACATCTTCCGGCTGGGCGACCATGCACAGCAGATGGCCCATCTCGACGGATTCGGTGCCAAATCTGTTTCCAATCTGATGGCTTCGCTCGACAAAGCCCGCAACGTGGAGGCACGTCAACTGCTTTACGCCCTTTGCATCCCACTATGCGGCAAGGATGTCTGCCAACGGTTGCTCTCGGCCTACAGCCTGCAAGCGCTGGTCGACATCGCCACCACCGACGGCGGACTCTTCGGCGGCGGTGAGCAGTTGGCTATGATTCCCGGTATCGGCCCCGAAAAGTCGGCATCGTTCACAGCGTGGTTTCGCAATGCCGACAACAAGCATGACTTCGACGACCTCATGGAGCAACTCCACGTCACAGAGTCGTCGACAGCACCCACCGGCAACCGCTGTCAGGGACTGACCTTCGTCATCACGGGCGATGTTCACCACTATAAGAATCGGGCAGAACTCAAAGCTTATATTGAGAGTCAGGGTGGAAAAGTCACAGGATCGGTCAGCAAGTCGACAAGCTTCCTGATCAACAACGACAACACCAGCACCAGCGGCAAGAACAAGAAAGCCCACGAACTCAACACGCCCATCATCACCGAGGACGAGTTTATCAGCAAGTTCACCGAAGGATGAGGCCCAGTAGGAACAGCGTCTCAACCTTATCAACGAATCAAAAACAACAGACATAGCATATTACAGACACCATGAGAATAGATATCATTACCGTATTGCCAGAGATGATCGAGGGCTTTGTCCACGAGTCGATATTGGCACGTGCACAGAAAAAAGGCTTGGCCGAGATCCATCTCCACAACCTGCGCGACTACACCCTCGACAAATGGCGCCGTGTCGACGACTATCCCTACGGCGGCTTTGCGGGTATGGTGATGCAGATAGAGCCCATCGACCGCTGCATCTCGGCCCTGAAGGCAGAACGGGACTACGACGACGTGATCTACGTCACACCCGACGGAGAGAAGTTCGACCAGCATATCGCCAACGACATGTCGCTGCAACAAAACCTCATCATCCTTTGCGGACACTACAAGGGCATCGACCAGCGCGTGCGCGACCACTTCATCACGCGCGAGATCAGCGTGGGTGACTTTGTGCTCACCGGTGGCGAACTGGCAGCGGCCTGCATCGCCGACGCTGTGGTCAGACTGGTGCCCGGCGTGATCAGCGATGATCAGAGTGCCCTCTCGGACTGCTTTCAGGACGACTTGTTGGCGGCACCGATCTACACACGCCCCGCCGACTACAAAGGATGGAAGGTGCCCGACATCCTGCTGAGCGGCAATGAGGCTAAAATCAAACAATGGGAAATGGATCAGGCCATGGAGCGCACAAAACGCTTGCGTCCCGACCTGCTGAAAAAATAACAAAAAACGCCATCCGGTTACGTGTTGTGCAACCGGATGGTGTTGATACCTAAATCGACTTTCTCATCGTCGGCCAACGACTGAACAGCAGCAGTGACCGTATCCTTGTCGAAATGAAGGGTACGAAGAACGGAAAGATCATGGGAATCGCCATCGGACAAGAGCTCAAGAATCTGACGCGGCAAAGCAGCCACCCGCTGACGGTAGTCCTTACGGCGCTGGACGCAGACGTCACACTGACCGCAATCGTCTTTTGCCTCCTCTCCAAAATATGCCAACAACTGACGGCTGCGGCACTCCTGATCGTTGAGGACATAGTCCATCATCGCTTTGAGCCGCTGCTCGTATTTCTGTTTCCGGTCCTCATAGACATGAGGCGGGATAACAACATCCTCGATACTCACACGGTCCTGAAGATAGGTGATCTGAGGAATATGGCGGTTGGGGATGAAGTGGATGATGTGCTTGGCACTCATCGTCTTCAACACCAAATAGGTCTGCTGCTCGCTCAACTGCGTGCGCTCTGCGACCTCGTTTAAATCAAAAAAGGAATAGCGCGTAAAGATACCGTCGCACAGTCGCAACAAAACCGTGAGGACAAGATCCTCTTGGGCTGGCAGACGCAGACGATAGAGTTCGTCACGGCTGACCATAATCCTCACCCGCGAGACACTGTCCGGCTCGGAATTGTAATCGATGTAGCCGGCATATTGCAACAGCTGTAAGGCGGCAGGCACCATGAAAGGCGACAAGTGATAGGCCGCACAGAACTTGTCGATGTTGAACAGAAACGTGTGGCCTGCCCCACTGCCAACGCCGACCTGATAGAAATAAGCCAGATGCTCATACACGTCGGCAATCTTCTCCTTGGGCGGAAAGTTCATCTCCACACGCTTGAGCATCATACGCTGATCCGCCTGATCGTCCCACAACAGCACCGCATAGGATTTCTGTCCGTCTCGCCCTGCCCTACCGGCTTCCTGAAAGTAGGCCTCAATGGCATCGGGACAATCGAAATGAACGACCAGACGCACGTCGGGTTTGTCGATGCCCATGCCAAAAGCGTTGGTGGCAACCATCACCCGCACCTCGTCGCGCGTCCATTTTTCTTGCCGCTCGTCTTTGTCCTGAGGCTCCAGACCAGCATGATAATATGTAGAGGAAATACCGCTCTCGGTGAGAAAAGTTGACAGCAAGCGGCTCTTCTCACGGCTACGGACGTAGACAATGGCACAGCCTGGAACATGCCGGAGGATATGCACCAGCTCTTTCTGCTTGTCTACGGTGGGACGAACCACATAGATGACGTTCTTCCGGACAAAACTCATCTTGAAGAACCGCTTGTCCTTGAAGGCCAACCGGTCCATGATGTCATGGACAACAGCCGGCGTGGCGGTGGCTGTAAGAGCCAGCACGGGAACGTCGGGCTTGACCTGCCGGATATCCGCAATCTTGAGATAGGAAGGACGAAAGTCGTAGCCCCACTGGCTGATACAATGAGCCTCGTCGACCGTGATGAAGCTCACGGGAATGCGCTTGAGCTTTTGAAGAAACAAAGGACTGCCGAGACGCTCAGGCGAGACATAGAGCAACTTCAGCCCGCCAAAGATGGCATTCTCCAACGTCGCGACAATCTTGCTGCGCGACATGGAGGAATAGATGGCTGCCGCCTTGATGCCGTTGGCCTGAAGATGGGCGACCTGGTCTTTCATCAAGGCGATCAGTGGCGTGATGACTATGCAGACGCCATCGGCAGCAAGGGCAGGTACCTGAAAAGTGATGGACTTGCCACCACCCGTCGGCATCAGTCCCAACGTGTCGTGGCCGTTGCCAATGCTGTCTATGATGTCACGCTGAATGCCGCGAAAGTCGTCATAGCCCCAATAACGCTGAAGAATTTCACGATACTTGTCCAATGTTCAAGCTCCAACTCTTTACCTCTAATTTTATATATCCTTATGCCACAAGGCACTTACTCGCTCTTGCGTGGCCGGATATCCTCGATCTGCAACTGCACTTGATTGCGCTTGAAGACATTGTCCTCAATGGTGTAGGCGATGTCGAATGACCGACGCGACTTGATATATCGGGCGGACGCACTCTGACCGAAGGCAATGCCGTTGACCACAACACCCGACTTGGAGTCGACAAGCTCCAGTTTGATATGTTCCTGCGAGCGGCCGACGACCTTGCTGGTGCCATAGTCGTAGACGCCAAGCGTACAGAACACCGGTTTGGGATTGCTCGGACCAAACGGAGAGAAGCGCTTGAGGTCGTTATAGAGTTTCTTGGTGATGTCCTTGAAGTCGATGATCGCGTCGATTCTGAGGTAAGCCTCGGTCTGCTCGGGCTGGATATGCTCCTCAACATATTTCTGGAAACGCTTGCGGAACGTGGGGATGTCGGCCCAACGCAAGGTGAGTCCGGCAGCATAGGTGTGCCCTCCGAAATTGATGAGCAGGTCACGGCAGCTCTTAATGGCCGAATAGATGTCGAAGCCCATCACCGAGCGGGCTGAGCCTGTCGCAAGGTCACCGTCACGCGTAAGAACAACTGTTGGCCGGAAATAGATCTCTGTCAGTCGGGAGGCCACAATGCCGATGACGCCTTTCTTCCAGTGCTCGTCATAGAGGACGATGCTTGACTGATGTTTCTGGCTTTCCAGACGCGAGACGATCTGGTTGGCATCTTCGGTCATGTGCTTGTCGATGTCCTTGCGCTGCTCATTGTATTCATTGATATGCTTGGCCTTGCGCAGTGCCTCGTTGATGTCTTTCTCCACGAGCAGGTCCACGCTTTCCTTACCGTTCTCCATACGTCCGGAGGCATTGATGCGCGGTCCGATCTTGAAGACGATATCGCTCATGGAGATGTCGCGGCCGCTGAGTCCGCAGATGTCGATGATGGCTTTCAGGCCCACACTGGGATTCTGATTGAGAATCTTCAGTCCATGGAAAGCGAGAATGCGGTTCTCATCAACCACCGGTACCATATCGGCTGCAATGCTCACGGCACAAAAGTCCAGCAAAGGAATCAGCCGGGAGAAGGGAATGCCATTGTTCTTGGCAAAAGCCTGCATAAGCTTGAAGCCCACACCGCAACCACAGAGTTGCTTGAAAGGATAGGGATCGTCGTCGCGCTTGGGGTCAAGAATGGCCACTGCGGGCGGCATCTCCTCGTCGGGTACATGGTGGTCGCAGATGATGAAGTCAATACCCAACGACTTGGCATAGGCAATTTCCTTGACTGCCTTGATGCCACAGTCAAGGATGATCACCAGTTTCACACCTGTCCGATGGGCATAGTCCAACCCTTTGCGGCTGATGCCGTAGCCCTCATCGTAGCGATCAGGAATGTAATAGTCTATATTGGAATAGAACTGCTGTAAAAACTTATAAACCAAAGCCACCGCAGTGCATCCGTCAACATCATAGTCACCATAGACGAGCACCCGCTCCTTGCGGCCCATCGCATCATTGAGTCTGTCGACCGCCGCGTCCATATCCTTCATACGGAAAGGATTGATCAGGTCGGACAACTGAGGCTTGAAGAATTGCTTGGCTGCACTCTCTGTGGTGATGCCACGCTTGACGAGAAGCTGGGTAAGCAAGGGACTCATGTTGAGTTTCTCGCTCAGTTCGCCCGCCAAACGGAGTTCATCAGATGTAGGTGGCACATACTTCCATTTGAAATGCATTTTAAATATTTCTTTTTCTGCTTCAAAGATACAAATTTTCTTGCTGAACAGCAAAAAAACTATAGAAAAAGTATAAGGAAGGATGGAAAAGAGGATAGCAGCAGTGCGGCTCGATGAAAGAAAGCCGACTGGCGAAAACAGAAATCCGCCTCTTCACACTGCGGTGAAAAGGCGGATGGTATGACTTAAGATCTTAATGATCAGATGTTGCACTTCTTGCGGATGTCCTTAGGTACAGCGTTTTTGTTGACCATGAAGTCCATGGTGTTGGCGATGATGAAGTTCTTGGTCATATACCAGATGCCGTCATAGTCGCCGCTCTTTCCCCAAGAGTTCTTTACCATGTAGTACTCCTTGCCATTCTGATCCTTAGCAATACCGAAGATCAGCATGCCGTGGTCGTCGGTGAGCTCCCAGTCGTCGAAGCGCTCCTGACGCTGCTTTTGTGTAGGCACGACCTCCGGAACGTTAACACCGAGAGAGTCTACGAGGCTCTTCTTCTTAGCAGGAGTGAGTTTCAGCCAACGGGCCATGTCACTGCCCTTCATGTTCTCGAGTTTCTTCTCATCGACATTGTATGCGAGTCCCTTGCGGGTGAAGCCTTCCTCACTGACGTCACCGCCCCAGGCGATGGTATAGCCGTTCATGATGGCATTGTCGAGGATCTTCTGAAGATCGTCGATAGGCACGTTCCATGTCAGCGGATTGCGCCAATTGTCCTGCACCTCTACGGCGAACTGTGTCCAGAAAGGATGATGGGAGAAAGAGGTGAAGCTCACATAGTTGTTCCAGTCAAGACCAAGGGAAGCGGCGAAAGTCTTCGGCGTGTAGGTCTTGCCCTCGTAGGTGAACTGCTCAGGGCACTTGCCAAGATAAGCGTCGAGAATGCCTTGCAATCCTACCTTCCACTGGCTGGAGATCTTCTTCAGGCTGCTCTTGGCAACGCTCTGAACGTAGGGAGTCATCACAGAGAAGAACTCACCGAAGTTGTTGAGCGAGTCGCCATAGAGACTGCCGGGGAAAGGCATGGCTTTTTCCGGGCAGATGCCGTAATGCTCGAGGCAATAAAGAGGATCGTAGGTACTGCCGCCCTCAGAGAACTGGCAGTCGCCATGCAGGCGCACAACCTGGATAGCACGGTCCATATATGTCTTGTTGGCCACAAAGCTCTCGCAAAGATCATAGGTCTTGCCTGTGGCCTTAAGAATCTCTGATTCGAAATAGCTCAGTGTGGAATAATCCCAACACGTACCTGAGCGGTTCTGATCCTTGATGGAAGTGATCGGGTTCTTCTTGACTACGGTGAACACCGGCTTGTTGGGATTAACACTGTCTTTTTTCTCAGCGTGGGCACCTAACGTGCACACTGCAAGTAAAGCCAATACTATTACTTTCTTCATCTTTTTCCTTTTGGTTGACTTGTCTTAATGTTGTTACTTGTAATTCTCTCTATAGTCTTTTCTATATTAGCGGTTCTCAGCCATGAAAGCTTCCACATCCTTGGGATGGTAAGGAATGCGATTCTTGCCTATGAAGCGGCAACCATCATCGGTGATGAGCAGATCGTCCTCAATACGGATACCACCGAAGTCCTTATAGGTCTCCAACTTGTCGAAGTTGATGAACTCCTTGCAGTGGCCGCTGGCTTTCCAGTCATCGATCAGTGCGGGAATGAAGTAGATACCCGGCTCGTCGGTGACGACAAAGCCTTTTTGCAAACGGCGCCCTAAGCGCAGGCAGTTGGTGCCAAACTGCTCAAGGTTAGGACGAACTTCCTCGTCGAAACCTACATTGATCTGGTCGAAGCCCTCCATATCGTGTACATCCATACCCATCATGTGGCCAAGTCCATGGCACATAAACATGGCGTGAGCACCGGCGCGAACAGCTTCCTCAGTGTCGCCTTTCATAAGGCCGAGCTCTTTCAAACGGTCGGTCATCAAACGGCAAACGGCGAAGTGAACATCCCACCACTTCACACCAGGCTTGGCTACCTGAAGTACGTAGTCGTGGCAAGCCTCTACGATGGAGTAGATCTCGAGCTGACGCTGGTCGTAGTGGCCGCTCACCGGGGAGGTACGGGTGTTGTCGGAGCAATAGTTGTTGATCGTCTCGGCACCTGCGTCGCAAAGCATCAAGCGGCCAGCCTCCAACTTGTTCATCGAGGGAGAGCCGTGCATGATCTCGCCATGCTGGGTCAGAATGGTAGCAAAACTGACCATAGAGCCCAGTCCGTTGGCGATACCGTCGAGCGCACCGGCAATTTCTTGCTCTGTGATACCCGGGCGGCACATCTTCATAGCTGTCGTGTGCATCTTATAGCCAATGACGGCGGCACGCTCCAATTCCTCGACTTCTTCATCAGTCTTCACAGAACGCATCTTCACGATAGCCTTGATCAAGTCCATGGAAGCACTTTCTTTCTGCTGATTGGGATGGATGCCGAGCAGATCGAATATCTGAATCTTTATGTCTGCACGGTAAGGCGGCAGGAAATGGATGCGGCGCTTCTGACGCATAGCGTCGTTGCAGATGGTCTTCAACGACTTCATCGGCGCAGAGTTCTTCACACCGACCTGCACTGCCATGTCGTGTACACTTTCTACAGAACCATACCATACGATATCGTCGATACTGATGTCGTCGCCGATGAGTGTCTCAATATCATTATCCACATCAATGACACCCACGAGTCCGTCACGGTTCAGACCGAAATAATACAGGAATGATGAATCCTGACGGAAAGGATGGTATCCGTTGTTGGGAAAGTTGGCGGGAGAATTATTGTTGCCGAAGAGGATAATCACTCCACTCTTCACAAGCTTTTTGAGTTCAGCACGACGACTGACATAAGTTTCTTTGCTATACATAGACATTGAATTTAATATTCATTGCAAAGTTACTAATTATTCACTTAAATTGCGTAACTTTGCAATTAAAATTAAATGTTTTTATGCAAATTGATACGAATACAGGATTGGTGCTCGAAGGCGGCGGTATGCGCGGCGTCTTCACAAGTGGCGTCTTGGACGCTTTCATGAAGCACGAGGTATGGTTTCGCTATGTCGTCGCGGTGTCTGCCGGTGCTTGCAATGGCATGAGTTATATCTCACGCCAACCCCGGCGTGCGCGCATCTCGAACATCGACTATCTGACAAGATATAACTATATAGGCATCAAGCATCTGGTCACGCAAGGCTGCATCTTTGACCGGGAATTGCTATACGACCGTTTCCCCAACGAGCTGTTGCCCTTTGACTATGACGAATACTTCCGCCATGCCGACGGTTTCGAAATGGTAGCAACAGACTGCGCGTCGGGTCATCCTGTCTATCTCAAGGAGACACACGACCGGCAACGGGCCTGCGACATCGTGAAGGCTTCCAGCAGTCTGCCCTATGTGAGCAAGATCGTTTGGGTGGACGGGCGGCCGCTGCTCGACGGAGGTATCATTGACTCTATACCCGTGATGCGGAGTATAGAAGCCGGACACGCCACCAACGTGGTCATCTCTACCCGTAACTATGGATTCAGAGAATTGGGCAAAGACCGGAAAATACCACCGTTTGTCTACCGCAACTACCCTCGGCTGCGTTTGGCACTCAGCCATCGCATCCGGGCATACAACCAACAGCTGCAGCTCATCGAGGACTTGGAGCACGAAGACCGCATCATCTGCATCCGGCCACGGAAGCCCATGCAAGTGAGAAGAATAGAGAAGGACGTGGAGAAACTCGAAGCCCTCTATGAGGAAGGATTCGCTCTGGGTGAACAGTTTTGCGAAACTTATGGCAAGTACATCCGCGAGGAGCCCTCATCTAAGACTTTGTAACAAAGGAAACACATAGACTAAAAAACAAAGCAAAGACAAAGTAAACGAAAAAGCAGAAGGGTGATACAGCCTTGAACAGAAGGGCTCTAAGACAAAGACATCGGGGCAGGCTACGAAATCGCAGCCTGCCCCTAATGCTTTTCAGTGCTTGATCAGATTTTCAATTTCTATTTGCATTCACGGAAGCATCACTGATACTATTTTACTTTCTTGTCTTTTGTATCGGTATCAGTCTTGTCGGAAGTGAAGAGCTCCTTGATACCACCAATGCTTCCGAGCAGATTCGTGGCCTCGTAAGGCAGGTAGACCGTCTTGGTGCGGTCACCCTCCGCTACGTTCTGCATCATCTGGATGTACTTCTGTGCCAACAAGTAGTTAGCCGGATTGGTACTCTTTCCTACTGCTTCCGTAATCTTTTCGATAGCGACAGCCTCAGCCTCAGCCTTGCGCACACGGGCCTGCGCCTCACCTTCCGCACGAAGGATAGCCTGCTGCTTGTCGGCCTCAGCGCGGTTGATCGTTGCCGCTTTCTCACCTTCAGACCGCAGGATATCGGCCTGTTTCTTACCTTCAGAGGTAAGGATGGTGGCTCGCTTATCACGCTCTGCCTGCATCTGCTTTTCCATCGCCTGCAAAACGCTCTGTGGCGGAATGATATCCTGAAGCTCCACACGGTTGACTTTGATGCCCCACTTGTTGGTAGCGTCGTCGAGTACACCACGCAACTTGGTGTTGATCGTGTCGCGGGATGTCAACGTCTGATCCAGTTCCATCTCACCAATGATGTTTCGTAAAGTGGTCTGCGTGAGCTTTTCAATGGCATTGGGCAGATTGTTGATCTCATAAACAGCCTTGAAAGGATCCACAATCTGGAAATAGAGCAAGGCATTGATCTGCATCTGGATATTGTCCTTGGTGATGACATTCTGCTTGTCGAAGTCGTAGACCTGCTCTCGCAAGTCTATGTTGTTGCTGTAGACATAGCGTCCGCGCACCAGTGTGCAAATGACTTTTGCACGGTCGATAAAAGGAATGATGATGTTGATACCGGGCTTCAACGTAGCATAGTACTTTCCCAGTCGCTCAATAATCTTGGTTTCACTCTGTGGAATGATGACGATGGCCATCTTGGCAAAGATAAGCGCAAGGACGATAAGTCCTATCAGTACGTAAGTTGCAATCATAGGGTTATTGTTGTTTTATGGGTTAAACTTATTATGAACAGCCTGCAGAGACCAAGCGGAAATATTGCCCGGACCTACTCCTCATTAATATATGTCATGCTACTCCTTATTATATATAGTATACTACAGCGCGATAAGCCACATTCTTGCGAAACAGATTGCATTCATCTATGCTATATTTCATAACCATATGGATAAGGCATAGCATTTTCCTACACCATCAGGCAGTATCGCCACAAGCTGATTTTGATATTAATCTTCTTTCACGGCCACCTCAACGGTCACGACGATGCTCTCGCGTGCAACGACTTTCACAATAGTTCCTTTGTCGATGTTGCTTCCATCTTTGCTCACTGCGCGCCACTCGTCACCATCAATTTTGACGTACCCGGGCTTTTCCGCGGTGATCGGCTCTATCACAACGCCCTCACGACCCAAAAGCGCATCGGCATTACTCCTGCGGTTACGACGGTCGGTATGCAGATATTTCACTACTACCGGACGCACACAGAACACACAGAGACAGGAAAAGATGACAAAGACCAACACCTGTGCCCATAAAGGAATGCCGAAGAAAGAGGAGACAATAGCCCCGGCAGCTCCTACTGCAAAGCAGAGCAAGTAGAAGGTACCGGAAGACACTTCCAGTATCAGCGCAAGGACACAAACCAGCGTCCATAGCAGCCATAAGTTTTCAGAAAGATAATCTATCATAGTCATAGAGATTGTTTTCTGTACGTAAAATTAAGAAAAAAAATCGATATTCCCTACATTTCGCTAAAAGAATTATGTGCAACTTAAGATTAATTCATAACTTTGCAATAACTGAAAGGATAAATCATCAAAACAGAAGGCTATGACAAGTATTTGGAGAAAGTTTTTTGGATTCACTGACGAAGAACATGAAGGAGAAACCTACGAGGAAGCCGTGCAAAGAGCCAAGAAACTTTTGCACGAAGAAAACTACGAGGACGCGTGCCGTATCCTGAGATATGCAGAAAAGCAACACCATGCCGAGGCAATGTATTACCTGGCATGGTGCTATTGGAACGGGACCGGCGTGCGCGAGGATGCGGGACATGCGCGGCACCTATGGAAAGTTTGCGATGCGATGGGCTTCAAAAAAGAGCATCCGGAATAAGACTCTCTATACTTCTTGCCCAAGCAACATAGCACTAAATCTTCTATTTGCGGCGACGTGACTTGCGGCTCTTGGAAGAGGTCGTACTCTTTTTGGCAGTAGTGTGAGCAGTCTGATAAGCCTGATAATATTTCAAAGCCTCAGGCATCTCCTGCTGCAAGGCTGCAATACGCTTTGCATCGCTTGGGTGATCGCTCAGGAAATCATTGGTATTGTTATTGCCTTGTGACATGCGCTTCCAGAAAGGAATGGCCTCCTGGGGATTGTAGCCAGCCATAGCAGCAAAGACAAGTCCCATGTGATCAGCCTCGCTCTCATCATCACGGCTATACTTCAGATTGGCAAAAGAAAAGCCCTGCTGCATGATACTCGTGGCAACATTGGTGAGATCACCGGCTCCCAGCACACTGCCAAGGATGTTGACCCCCTGAGTAGCATACTGCTGACGGATCTGCTTCGACATCTGTTCGGCAGAATGCTTAGCCACTGCGTGAGCGATCTCATGACCGAGAACGATGGCCAATGATGCCTCGTTCTGGGTATAAGGCAGCAAGCCTTCATAAACTACTATTTTTCCGCCAGGCATACAGAAGGCGTTGGCTTCCTTGCTCTGCACAAGATTGAACGACCAAGAAAAGTTCTTCACCTCGTCGGCAGCACCATGTGAGGTCAAATAGCTTTCTACAGCAGTAGCCAGCCGCTGGCCGACACGCTTTACCATGGCAGTGTTTGTTGCATCCGTAGAGACCTTGGCGGACTGCATAAATTTCTGATACTCTTGATTACTCAAACTGAGAACCTGTTGGTCAGTGACCAAAAGATTGTGCTTGCGACCGGTGATAGGCACGGTCTGCGTGGTTCCACATGCCGACACGAACAAGGCTGTCAGCATAGTAAAGAGGAAAAACTTGATTTTCTTCATAGTTACATAATATATATCAATTACTAACTGCAAAGTTAGAGATTAATCAGTTATCAACAAAAAGAAACCTTGAATATTTTATAATTTTAGCCAACTGAAATCGATTGCACAGCGTATTGTGCAAAAAAAGATAACTTTTTCATTTTCATATTTAGAAATATCGTACCTTTGCAACAGAAAAAAGAAAACAATAGATTATTCAAGAATAAGCAAGTTAGTTAGGTAGTTTTTCATATAGGTAGTTATTAGGTATTTGATGATTGGTTAGGTTAATTGATGTATTAGTCAAGAAAGGTAGAGATTGTTTTTAGGTACCAAAAGACGGCAGTTATCCAAGTGGGATGACTGCCGTCTTTTGCTTTTCTGCTATTCTTACCCTCTAAGTGTCAGAGAATTATACCCTCTTCTTACTAAAAAACTAATGACCATTTGTCCCACTGCCGATTCTTCCCGGCAGCATTAGGCAAATGGTCATCAGGGCAAATAGGAGTATTAGATATGCACTGTCTTGTTGAGCAGATAATCATCCAGCAGCACCATCGCCGCCATCGACTCCACAATAGGCACTGCACGCGGTAACACACAGGGATCATGACGACCTTTGGCTTGCAAAACAGTTGCGCAACCGTTTGCATCAACTGTATTTTGACTGCGTAATAGTGTAGCTACGGGTTTGAAAGCTACGCGGAAGTATATATCCTGTCCATTTGAGATGCCGCCTTGGATGCCTCCACTGTTGTTGGTACTTGTGGTAATTTGTCCATGATGAGCGACAAAGACATCGTTTTGCTGACTGCCGCGCTGACTGGCGCCGTCGAAGCCTAAGCCATATTCGAAGCCTTTCACTGCATTGATACCGAGCATTGCAGCTCCCAGCTGAGCATGCAGCTTGTCAAACTCTGGCTCGCCAAGCCCCACAGGACAGCCTTTGATGACACAGGCGATCACTCCTCCGATCGTGTCGCCGTCGGCTTTGACCTCTCTGATCAAGGCCTCCATCTGCTGCGCTTTTTCCAGATCCGGACAGCGCACAATGTTGGAATCGATCTGAGAAAGGTCGTAATGGGTGTAGTCGCCTTCCAACTTGATGTCACCAACTTGTGTTGTGTAGGCCTGGATAGTGATACCCAACTGTTGCAAAGCCAGCATGGCCAAGGCACCACCGACACAACGGCTGATCGTGATGCGGGCAGAAGAACGCCCGCCTCCACGGGGATCACGCAGGCCATATTTGTTGTAGTAGGTATAATCGGCATGAGAAGGACGAAACAAATCCACCATATTGTTATAGTCGGAAGATCGCTGATTTGTGTTCCGGACCATGAAACCGATCGGCGTTCCCGTCGTCTTGCCCTGGTAGACACCACTGAGCAGCTCCACGTGGTCGGGCTCTTTGCGCTGCGTAGTGATCTGACTCTGACCCGGACGACGCCGGTCTAATTGATGCTGAATGAAATCCATGTCCACCTCTATGCCAGCCGGCATCCCGTCAATAATACCTCCTACAGCCTCACCATGACTTTCACCAAAAGTCGTCAAAGTGAATATATTACCAAACGTGTTCCTCATTGTTGTTCTTTCTTTTAGTTTTGCATCACCACACACCTGTAAATAATGGATGTCTCATGACAACCTAACAAATGTCTCCCCCTTATCTATTTCAGCTACACCTTATTATATAATAGGTCACTCCTTATTATATAGGAGCGTATACACCTTATTATATATAAGGAGCAGGGCAAGATCTCTGATGAAAAAAAATGCTTCCGGTCATCAAAGGACCGCTTAATGACAGTGTCCGCATCCTTCGCCACAACCGCCGCCACAGCCTTCTTCACCATGGCCTCCACAGCCTCCGCCGCAGTTATCGCAATGACCACCGCAACCTTCGCCCGACATAGCCTTGGCCAACTGTGCCATCTCTTCTTTCGTGGCCTCACGATTGGCCAGCACCTGACCGACAAAGTTCAGCGTGCAACCAGCCAATGGATGGTTCAGGTCGATGGTCACCGTATCAGGTCCCACTTCCACGACACGACCGTTGAAGTGATCTCCTGCCTCATTTTGCAGCATCAGTATGGCATCGGGATAGACATGCTTGGAATCAAACTTGCCATCTATCTCGAAGATATGCTTGTCGACACTCTTCACCAAGTCGTTGTTGCGGGGACCAAAAGCCTGCTCCGGCGTCAACTCAAAGTTGAAACTGTCGCCAACAGCCAGGTCGACGACCTGACGCTCGAAGTCTTCCAACATAAAGCCCATACCACTAATGAAAGTAGCAGGCTTAGCCTCTTCGGTCATCTCGACAAGCACTTTCTGTCCATTAGAGACATCGTAGAGCTGATAGGAAACGCTCACCAACTTGTTACTCTTGTTTTCGCTCATTATAATACTATTCTTTTGATTATTTGTTGTTCGCCTGCAAAGGTAGTGCTTTTTTCTTAGTTACAAGCCTATTAAAATTCAAAATGGCAATATAATCTTTGATTTACATCAAAATAAGCAGTTGTTTACGCACACAGCTAACAAATTATTTGGTTGGAATCGATAATTCTCGTAACTTTGCATCGAAATCAAGAAGATAAGTGATTTCAAGGATAACATGTTGAACACCCGGACACAGATCCAAGGAAAAAGATTCAGGACAAAGCCGGGAAAGAAGAAAGGTAAAAAGATGAAAAAGATTGTATTGACACTGGCTGCCATGATGACAATGAGCATGGCATTTGCAAACACAGAGAACATCCCTGAGAATGCACCTGAGGTAACCGAGGCAAGCACTGCTGCCAACTACGACATGACTGTCAACTACAGCAAGCTGGCTACCACACTGGAGCTGAGCGCTGATCAGATCGACGCTGTCGAGGCCATCCACGACCAGTTCATCAACGACATGCGCAAAGCCGCTAACGCAGAGGCTTCTGAGCGTGCTGAGCTCGTCAAGAAGGCTGCCACCAAGGAGCTGAAGTACATGCACTATGTTCTCAACGAGAAGCAGTATCGCAAGTACAACACACTGCTCAACCTCACTCTTGAGAACCGCGGTTTGCTGAAGTAATAAGTAGATAAAGAGAACCCCTTTTCTGATACGGCATCCGCTAACGGATACAGCGTCAGAAAGCAAATATAAAAAGCCTCGTCTGCAAAGACGGGGCTTTTTTATTAATTGTTCTTAAATACCAGCAAGAAGCTCACGTAGATCGAAATAATTTGTCTACCTTTGTAATCTAAAACGTATTAAGCGTGAAAATAGCAAAAGTGGTGAATGCCCTTGAACAGTTCGCGCCTCTGCCCTTGCAGGAAGACTACGATAATGCCGGCCTGCAAACGGGATTGACAGAGGCGGATGTCTCAGGGGCTTTATTGTGTCTTGACGTTACCGAGGCTGTGGTGGACGAAGCCGTAGCCAAAGGGTGCAACCTCATCGTGTCGCATCATCCTCTGATCTTCCACAAGCTCAGAAGACTCTGCGGTGAAGATGACGTGCAGCGCACGGTGATGAAAGCCATCGAAAAGCATATTACCATCCTCTCACTCCACACCAACATGGACGCCGCTGAAGGCGGTGTCAACTTCAAAATAGCAGAGAAACTGGGACTGGAACGCCCTACCTTCTTTGGCAAACGCCAGTCCGCAGAAGTAAAGACCAGTGACGGCCAGCTCCGAACAGTGGCTGCCGGCGAAGGAGTCATTGCGGAATGGACCGAGCCTCTTGCCGCCGACGACTTTATCATCCGGCTGAAACAAACCTTCAATGTGGAGTGCGTGATGGCCAACGAACTGCTCCGTCGCCCCATCCGTCGTGTGGCCATCTGCGGAGGAGCCGGTGATTTCCTGCTGCCGGACGCTGTAGCCATCGGTGCCGACGCCTTCCTGACCGGCGAGATGCACTATCATCAATATTTTGGCTACGAGCAACGTATACAAATTGCCGTCATCGGCCACTATCAAAGTGAGCAGTTCACACGGGAGATCTTCCGCGACATCATCACGCGGCAATGCCCCGGTGTCCGCTGCATTTTGTCGGAGATCAACACCAATCCGATCATCTATTTTTAGATCCCAACGGAAATTCACGTTGATACAATGATAGATACGAACAGATCGAGCTCACGATACACATAGACTCAGGTATTAATACATATTGATCGAACTATAAAAACATAATAATCATGGCAAAGAAAGACCCATCAGAGTTGTCGGTGGAGGAGAAGCTCTCCACCCTCTATCAGTTACAGACCACCCTGTCTGCCATCGATGAGAAGCGGGCACTGCGTGGCGAACTTCCTCTCGAAGTGCGAGACCTTGAGGATGAGATCGCCGGTCTCAACACACGTATGGAACACATCAACGCTGAGATCGAAGACTTCCGCGCTGCCATTGCACAGAAGCGCAATGAGATTGAGCAGAACCAAGCCAGCGTAGACCGCTACAAGGCTCAGCTCGACGAGGTAAAGAACAATCGTGAGTACGACACGCTGACCAAGGAGATCGAGTTCCAGACACTGGAGATCGAACTCTGCAACAAGAAGATCAAGGAAGCCAACCAGAAGGTACAGGAGCGTCAGAACGACCTCGCCAACACACAGGCTACGCTCACCGAGCGCCAGAAGGACCTTGAGTCGAAGCGCGACGAGCTCGACTCCATCATGCAGGAGACCCGCGAGGCTGAGGAAGACCTCAAGGAGAAGGCCAAAGAACTGGAGGCCCGCATCGAGCCGCGTCTGCTGGCCAGCTTCAAGCGCATCCGCAAAGGTGCCCGCAACGGACTGGGTATTGTCTACGTGCAGCGTGATGCCTGCGGTGGCTGCTTCAACAAGATTCCGCCACAGCGCCAGCTGGACATCAAGATGCACAAGAAGATCATCGTCTGTGAATACTGTGGACGTATCCTCATCGACCCGGAGCTCGCCGGTGTGAAGACGGAGCCCGCTGTTGAGGAGAAGCCTAAGAAGAAACGCACAACAAGAAGAAAGAAGGCTGAGACAGAGGAGAACGCAGAGGCATAATCCGCCTTGATCCTTCACTATATATAAAAAGGAGACTCTCAACGCGAGAGTCTCCTTTTCTGTTTTTATAGCAATCCTATATTTGATTATATAGCTGTCCTATTTTGTCTTTACTGCGTTATCGGGTAAAAACTTTCCGAGTAAAGGCCACGGAAGTCTCTACTCGTAATCGTCAATGACATTATTGGTGAAGTCCATCATTGGCTTGGCCACCTTCGCAATCTTCACGAGCTGTTCTGTCCAATGCTCTCCTTGGAAGAAATCATCGGGCACACAATGCCAGGCGCAATAGTCTTTCATCTTCAAATACGAGAGGAACTCATAGTCCTTGGGGAAGTCTTTCGGTGCTTTCTTCAAACAGTTGATGCCGAAGCCTTTTGGAGCAGGCGCATCATCGCTCCATTCCGAGGCATTGGGATAGCCAAAGAGATGGATGAACTCACCGCTCTCCACACAGTGTCTCCACTCTTCTATGTTTCCCATGATCTCATTTCTCACGGACGTGAGGATGTTTGTCGGTAGCCAATAAGCCCCGACGGCAATCAGACTGTGGCCCGGCTGCAAGTGGATATAATAGCCCGCGTGCAGTCCTTTACGGCCGTGAGCAGAGATGTAAGCACCCAAATGACGCTTATAGGGCGACTTGTCGGGTGAGAAGCGTGTATCGCGATAAAAGCGATAGACACAGTCCTTCACCGTCAGATGAGCCACCGTCTCGTCCATTGCTCCCAAAGCGTTGATAGCCTGCTCCACACCCTTTTCGAAATCCGCCTTGGCGGCAAGGTACTGATCTTTATGCTCAGCAAACCATGGCCGGTTGTTGTTGGCGGCCACATCCTTCAAAAATTTGAATATCAGTTGGGTATTCATTTGTTCTTTCCTCTATTTTTTCTTTTTTCCCTTACCGTTTTGGTGAGGCCTATTCCAGTTTACTACCCTTCAGCAACTTCGGGCAGATCGTGTCAAAGGGGCATTTCTCGCACTTCGGCTTTGCGCTCTGACAGATATACCTTCCATGGAGCAACAGCCAGTGATGGGCCGAGGGAATATCCTCCACCGGAATGCTCTTCTCAAGATATTGCTCTACCTTCAATGGTGTGTTGGCCGTTGCGGGCACCAAGCCCAGGCGATGCGCCACACGATAGACATGCGTGTCGACTGCCATCACCGGCTTGCCAAACCACACGGCCTGCAGCACATTGGCCGTCTTGCGCCCTACCCCCTGCAACTTCACAAGTTCCTGAGGATCAGAGGGCACCTCACCACCATAGTCAGCAACGAGCTGCCGGGCCATCGCCACGAGGTGACGTGCCTTGGCATTGGGATAGCTCACACTGCTGACCAACGCCAGGACATCCTCCACCTCTGCCTGGGCCATGGCTTCCGCTGTAGGATACTTGGCGAACAGTGCCGGTGTCACGGCATTGATGCGCTTGTCGGTGCACTGTGCCGAAAGCAAGGTGGCCACCAGAAGCTGGAAGGCGGAGCCGAACTGCAACTCTGTTGTCACATGTGGCTCGTGCTTCCGGAAATAATCAAGTATATAATGATAACGTTCTTGTCTGGTCATATTCTTATGTTATTCATTCTTCATAGGACATTCATCATCGAACTCTCATCATACGACAATAAACATTCATTATTCATTAATCGCTCCGCAGTAAGGGCATTTTCCTTTATGATCAAGCCTTGCCCCACAATTTCCACACACATATCGGGCATGTGGCACATGGAGATAACGGTCAATGGCAAAGACCACATACGCCACGAGCAGAAGATAACCGACATAGTGGAGCGTGGTGATGCTGAAGACGATGTAGTCAATGGCACACATTGCTGCCAGTCCTCCCAAGTAGAGCACCCCCTCTCCCCAGCTCAATTGCCGGCGTACATCATCGACGCACGCCAACACAATCACCGGCATCGCCCACACAGAACAGAGGAAGATCATCAGCGGCACTGGCACTGAGAAGGGATTGAGCGTTGGATGATAGTAGAAATGCTGCCACATCTGCGGTGCATACATCTGCAAACTGGCATAGAGCGTAGCCGAGAAGGCCACTGTCAGGCACAGCAAGGTGGGGTAGAACGAGTCGATATCGTGGAAATGTACAATATGTGCTTTATGGCGCTTAATGTTCCAAAAGGCATATCCCGCCGCGAAGACTGCAATGACACAAAGGAAGATGAGCACATGGTCGTTGCTGAACTCAGAGATGAACTGCGAGATCGGGTCGTCGGGCATCACGCGGGGCAAGAGGTAGGACTCGCGTGCCCAGCCAAAGGCAGAACTGTCGTTGGCCAACTCCACCCACACCGAGTCGGTATTGTCAGACGGTACCATGTGTATGTCGGCCACCACGAGGTGGGCACCCTTACGCACGATAAAGGAGTCGGTAGGCAGTCCGCCGATATACTCTTCGGGCATCTGGCTGATGAGCGAGAGCGAGTCGGCCTTCACCACAAAGTTGTAGTTGTTGGTGTAGTGGTGCGTCGAGAAAAACGACAAGGAGTCGATCTGCCGCTCACTGAACTTGAAAGCAGCATGGTTGCGGTGATGGGACTGATAGCACCCCATCAGCGAGAGGGTCACCGCAAGCATGACGAGCAACTTACAAAAGATTTTCATTCTGCGTAAATATCCATTTGACACAGGTCACACCTAAACTCCAACCGGAAGCGACGGCCGTCACCGAGCCGCAGCGTCAGCGGCTCACGCCACCGTGGGGCTGTTCCACCCCGCCTGACACAATGGCCGAGGGCATAGCGCAGACAGTGACGGCACTGCATCACCAGTGCTTTGCCGGGCTCCTTCAACTCAAAGGCCGGAGCCTCCACCTTGATGCCCTGCCGCTCATAGAACTGCCGGGAGAGGTGATTGGCGACATTATATAAATAGGAGTAGGCATTGTAGAGATCCTGCGGCTGCTCAAAGTTGACATTACGCTCAGCCAGCCCTGCCTCTCCGCAACATTTTTCTCCCCCATACATTTCAGTCTGTTGCGGCCCGTCCGTATCTTTCGTGGGCAGCACCTGATTTTGCCCGGTTGCCTCAACGATCTTTTTCTGTAAGCTTTCTGCAGCCTCCCGCCTCAACTCAGAGAGCAGACTGGAAGGGATAAAAAGTTCGTCGGCGCCCTGCTCGATGGAGATGTCGGCCGGCTCACAGTGGAAGACGGTCGTACCGAGTTTGGCGAGTTGTTGCCGGATATTGTCGGTCTGTGGACGCTTGGCAGCCTGATGATCAAAGGCGACGGAAGCCTCGGCCTGCAAATTTTTAGCCTCAGCTGACTTTCCATCGACCGACATTCTCAGACGGAATCCATTCTGTGTCAAGCCATAAGCCATGGCAACGGAAATACGACGGTCAGCCGTCTTACCACTTAAAAGTTTTTCGAAAGCCACGTCCTGGTTGCGATAGAGCGTCATACCTTTTCTCAGATGTGTCGGCATCTTGAAGGGAAAGAGTCGTCCGCCCTCTACCCTATTGACGCGAAAGCCTTCCAGCTCATGTTCGTCGTTGAGGAAGCACAGTCCGTCGCCATTGGCGAAAGCGGCAATACCCGCCACGGTGAACGAATCACGACGCAACTCCTTGACGTGTCCGACCATCTCGCCCAGTGCCTTCGGTGTGTCAAACGAGGCAATATCGGGCTGACGGCCATGGAGGAAATAAGTGGTGAAGCCGCGGTTGAATGTCTTCTTCAAGTCGGGCGTGAAGCTATAGCTCACCTTTCCGAGGGAGGCCCTGCGGTAATCGTCGGGGCGCCGCCGCACCAGATCATCGAGTTTCCGACTGTAAGCACTGACCACATTCTTGACATAGTCAGCCGTCTTCAACCGTCCTTCAATCTTGAACGAGCAGATGCCGGCATCCGCCAGCTCCTCGAGATGGTCGAGGCGGTTCATATCCTTCAACGACAACAGATGGCGGTCGTGCTCTATCGTATGCCCGTCAGCGTCGAGCAGATCAAACTTCATACGGCAAAACTGAGCACAAGCACCCCGGTTGGCCGAACGGCCGAAGCAGTGCTGCGAGGCATAGCAGACACCGGAATAGCTCACACAGAGCGCGCCATGGACAAAGCCCTCCAACTCGACAGTGGGTACTGCCTGGTGTATGGCTTTGATCTCATCCAATGACAACTCGCGAGCCAGCACCGCCCGGCTGAAGCCTTGCTGTTGCAGCCACCGCACCTTCCCCGCCGACCGGGTGTCGCACTGCGTGGAAGCATGCAGTGCCGGTGCATAGCCCAGTTCACGGCGCACACGGGCTACCAACTCGATAGCAGCCATATCCTGTACCAAGAGCGCGTCGACCTTAGCCTCAGCCAACTGCTTCATGAGCTGGTAGGCCTTGTCGATCTCATCTTCATAGATGAGCGTGTTGACCGTGACATACACACGGACACCATATCGGTGAGCATAGTCACAGAGTTGGTGAATGTCGTCGACACTGTTTCCGGCAGCCACACGGGCGCCGAAGTCCGACGCACCGATATAAACGGCATCGGCACCATGATCCACAGCAGCCATGGCGCAGGCCAGGTCGCGTGCGGGAGCAAGAAGTTCGAGTGTGCGTTGCTCTTTCATCAGCATTACTTAATCTCGTTGATGTTATAAGGCGTCTCCTGATAGACGTAATAGTTGATCCAGTTGTTGAACAGCAGGTTGGCGTGCGATCGCCAGGTGACCAGCGGTTCCTTAGCGGGGTCGTTGTCGCGATAATAGTTCTTCGGCAGTTCCACGTCGTCGCGCTTTCCTGCGTCGCGCTTGTATTCCTTGTCAAGCGTGTCGGGGGCATACTCCAGGTGTCCGGTGATGAAGAACTCCCTACCCTCGCGGGCCATGACCATGCTCACGCCACTTTCCGGTCCCTCAGCGATGACGCGTAGCGCGTCAACCTTGTCGATGTCACTGCGCCACACCTCGGTATGTCGGCTGTGCGGCATCATAAACACGTCGTCGAAGCCACGGAAGATGGGCAGCAAGGGATCCAGCGGTGTCTGTGGGAAGATGCCGAAGCGCTTCTTCTCCAGCGGATGCTTGGGCACCTGATAGAAATGGTACAGGGCAGCCTGAGCGGCCCAACAGATATAGAGCGTGGAAGTGACATGGGTGCGTGCCCAGTCAAAGATACCCGTGATCTCCTGCCAGTATTCCACATCCTCGAAGGCCATCTGCTCGATAGGGGCACCGGTGACGATCATGCCGTCCCATTTCTGCTCGCTGAGGACAGAGAAGTCCTTGTAGAACATCTTCATGTGCTCGATGGGCGTGTTCTTAGGTGTGTGGCTGCGCAACTTCATGAAGTTGATCTCAATCTGCAACGGCGTGTTGCTCAGCAGTCTGATCAAATCGGTCTCAGTAGTGACCTTCAGTGGCATGAGATTGAGAATCACGATCTTCAACGGACGAATCATCTGCGTATGGGCGCGGCTTTCGTCCATGACGAAGATATTCTCATGCTTCAAAATATCAATGGCCGGTAACTTATCGGGTAATCTTAATGGCATTGTCTCTTATCTTTAAAACACTATAGAATCCAGCGCAAAGATAGCAAAAAAAAAGGAGAAAAGAGACAATAACAATCGAAAAAAGCAAGCATGCGCAAGCGGAAGAACAAATAAGGGTGGCCAGCGTTGGCCACCCTTACTCGTCATATCGGTTTACCAGAGCTCTAAGCGCTGATTTTCCGGAAGATACATTTTGTCGCCCTTCTTCACGTTGAAGGCCTTGTACCAAGCGTCGATGTGCGGCAGAGCACCGTTGACACGCCACTCACCGAGTGAGTGAGGATCGCGCTTGACGCGGTTGCGGATCTCCTGGTCAGTGATGTTCTGTCCCCACACACCGGCGTAGGCGATGAAGAAACGCTGGTCGGGAGTGAGTCCGTCGATGGTCTTCAGCGGTTTGTTGGCCGTGGCATGCTTGAAAGCATTGAAGGCGACCTGCAAGCCTCCGTGGTCAGCGAGGTTCTCGCCAAGGGTGAACTTACCGTTGGCGTGAAGTCCTGGGAGCACCTCAATGCCGTCGAAGAAGTCGGAGTAGAGCTTAGCTCGCTTCTCAAAGCCCTTGGCATCGTCAGCTGTCCACCAGTCGTGGAGGTTGCCGTTGGCATCGTACTGGCGGCCCTGGTCGTCGAAGCCGTGAGTCATCTCGTGGCCGATGACCACACCGATGGCGCCGTAGTTGAAGGCTGCGTCAGCCTTCGGATCGAAGAACGGACGCTGCAGGATGCCTGCGGGGAAGCAGATCTCGTTGGTCGTCGGATTGTAGTAAGCATTGACCGTCTGCGGTGTCATGAACCACTCGTCGCGGTCGACAGGCTTACCGGCCTTGTCGGCGATCATCTTGCCAACAGCAAACTCACGTGTGGCAAGCACGTTGTCGTAGTAGCTCTTCGAAGGATCGATAGTGAGCTTGGAATAGTCTGTCCACTTGTTGGGATAGCCGATCTTGACGTAGAACTTGTCGAGTTTCTCGTGAGCATTCTTCTTTGTGGAGTCGCTCATCCATGTTTGGGCATCGATGCGCTCGCCGAGGCTGATCTGCAAGTTATGCACCAGTTCCTCCATCATCTTCTTGCTGGAAGCAGGGAAGTAGCGCTCGCAATACATCTTACCAAGTGCCTCGCCCATGGCACCCTCCACCTGGTTGGTGGCACGCTTCCACAGCGGATACTCTTCTTTGCGTCCGCTCATGGTCTTGCCGAAGAAGTCGAAGTTGGCCTGACGGATCTCGTCGGTGAGGTAAGAGGCAGAGCTTTGGATGACATCCCACTCCATAATGGCACGCAACTCGTCGGCAGTCTGCAGAGCCATCAGACTGTTGAGAGCGGTGAAGAAGGCGGGCTGTCCGACATTCATCTCCTGGATGTAGTCGAGCTTCACGCCCTCAGCCTCAGCCATCTGGCAGAGTGGAATATTAGGATAGTTATCCTCAAACTCCTTCAGGCTCATCTTGTTGTAGTTGGCCTGGGGATCACGGAGCTCGGTATTGCTCTTGGAAGCAATGGCCAGCTCAGTCTCAGCACGGAAGACATCAGCGGCCTTGGCAGAGGCCTGTGCGTCGGTGAAGCCGTAGAGCTTGAACATACGCACGAGATGCTTCTTGTAAGCATCACGGATGTCGCTCGTTGCCTTGTCGTTGTTGAGATAGTAGTCCTTCTGTCCCAGTGTCAGTCCACCTTGTGAGAGGCAGAGGATGTTGCGGGTGACGTTCTTGTCGTCAGCACCGAAATATGAGCCGAAGGGCACGCCATAGCCGATCTTGGCATATTTCAGCTGCAAGTCGTGGAGCTGGTCAAGGGTCTTGGCAGCTTCCATCTCGTCGAGCAATGGCTTCACGGGAGCCAGTCCCTCCTTGTTGCGGCGGTCCTGGTCCATGGCGAGCTTATAGAAATCGCTGAGCTTACGCTCTGTGGTGCCCTCCTTGAACTTCTTCTTGGTCAAAGAAGTGAGGATGCTATTGACCTGCTTGTTGACGTTTTCCTGCAACATGTCGAAGCTGCCATAGCGGCTGTAGGCGGCTGGCAGCGGGTGGAGTTTCTGCCATCCACCCGTAGCATAACGGTAGAAGTCATCGGCAGGACGAACACTCTTGTCGAAGTTCGTCATGTCGAGTCCCGACTGATTCTGCGCCATCAGGCCCTGAGCGGGCGCTGCGGCGAGCATCAGCATCGGGAGAATCTGTTTCATGTTCATCATTGTTTTATTTTAAAGTTAGAAATTTATAGAAGCCATAGAAACTATAGAGGCCATAGAGATCATAGAGGTCATTGGGACTATAGAAGCTATAGAGATTATAGAGGTCATGGAAACTATCATCCCAGCTCTTCGACCTTTTCGGAGAGTTCCATCCAGCGGTCGTTTTCTTTGTCGAGTGCTTCCTGCGTTGTGGAATATTCGTTGACGAGCTGCATGTTGGCCGCATTCTTTGGATCCATGAGCAACGTGTCGAGCTCTTTAAGTCGAGCTTCCATCTTTGCTATCTTTGCTTCAGACTCCTCGACGGCGCGCTGGGCCTTGCGCAGCTTTTTCTGTTTTTCCTTATGCTCTTCCCAAGATTCCTTGGTGGCAGGTTGGGAAGTGCCCGGCTGTGCTGTTTCTCCCTTGGCAGGTGACGGTGTCTGCTGCTTTGCAGCGGGTTGAGCGGCTGTAGTTGTCTTCTCCTCAGCGACAGCCTTACCGTTGAGAGCCTCGTGGATGGTCTCGGCATTGTGCGCCCGGAGATAGTCATAGATGCCACCGATATGCTCCTTGACCTGTCCGCCACCAAACTCGTAGACCTTTGATACGAGCCCATCGAGGAAGTCACGGTCGTGACTGACGATGATGGCCGTGCCATCGAAGGCTTTGATGGCCTCCTTGAGCACATCCTTTGACGGCATGTCGAGGTGGTTGGTAGGCTCATCGAGGATGAGCAGGTTGACAGGTTCCAGCAACAGACGGATCATGGCCAGTCGGGAGCGCTCACCGCCTGAAAGCACGCCGACCTTCTTCTCAGAGATCTCACCTCCGAACATAAAGGCACCGAGCAGATCGTTGATCTTCAGGCGCATCTCGCCCGTGGCCACCCGGTCGATGGTATCGTAGATGCTCAGACTCTCATCAAGCAACTGTGCCTGGTTCTGTGCAAAGTAGCCGATCTGCACGTTATGCGCGATCTTCAGCGTGCCGGTAAAAGGTATCTGTCCCATGATGCACTTGACAAGCGTGGACTTACCCTCACCGTTCTTACCGACGAAGGCTACCTTCTCACCGCGCTTGATGGTCATGTTGACATGTGAGAAGATGGTGTGGGAGCCATAGTCCTTGCGCACGTCGTCGCAGATGACGGGATAGTCGCCACTGCGCAGACACGGCGGAAACTTGAGGTGCATGACCTTGTTGTCGACATCATCGACCTCTATGGGTACTATCTTCTCGAGTTGGCGGATGCGCTGCTGCACCTGCACGGCCTTGGTGGCCTGATAGCGGAAGCGCTCGATAAACGCCTTGGTGTCGGCGATCTCCTTTTGCTGGTTCTCGTAAGCGCGCAGCTGTTGCTCGCGACGCTCTTTGCGAAGCACTACATACTGGTCGTACTTCACCTTATAGTCCTCGACATGGCCGCAGGTGATCTCCAGCGTACGGTTGGTGACGTTGTTGATGAAGGCGCGGTCGTGGCTGACGAGGACCACGGCACTGGAGCTTTGAGCCAGAAACTGCTCAAGCCACTGAATAGACTCAATGTCGAGGTGATTGGTGGGCTCGTCGAGAAGGAGCACGTCGGGGTGCTGCAGAAGAATCTTGGCCAACTCAATGCGCATGCGCCAACCACCGGAGAACTCACGTGTAGGCCGCTCGAAGTCACTGCGCTCGAAACCCAGACCGGTCAGCGTACGCTCCATCTCGGCCTCATAGTTTTCTCCTCCCATCATCATATAGCGCTCATGGGTCTGGGTGAACTTGTCTACCAGAGCCATGTAGTCTTCACTCTCATAATCGGTGCGCTCGGCCATCTCCTGCTGCATCTTGTCGAGCTGCTCCTTGATATGTATATGTCCGGCAAAGGCCTTGCGCGCTTCCTCGCGCACAGTGGTGTCATCCTGAAGTTTCATCACCTGTGGCAGATAGCCCACGGTAGAGCCGTTGGGCACCGACACTGTACCGGATGTCGGCTTTTGCAGGCCACAGAGTATTTTCAGCATGGTGGACTTTCCGGCACCGTTCTTACCCACGAGGGCCACACGGTCTCGGTCGTTGATGACAAAGCTGACATCGTGGAACAGCGGCCGAGTACCAAACTCCACCTTGAGATTCTCTACTGAAATCATTTCAAAAATATAAAAATTAACGATGCCCACCGCCAGCAGCGAGTATTTCTCTACGCCACAGACAAGGCGAAAGAGTCTCGGAGCGGTTGGAAACATCCCAAAAAGCAAAACAGGATAGCGGAGTCTTTCGGCATCGCTATCCTGTTTCTTATCTACAAACTCTGATTGCTCAGGGTTTTCTTTACTTCACCTTGTCAACGATGGCCTTGAAAGCCTCAGGATTGTTGACAGCGAGGTCAGCGAGAACCTTGCGGTTGATCTCGATGCCTGCCTTGTGGAGAGCACCCATCAACTGGCTGTAGCTCATGTCGGAGAGACGAGCGGCAGCGTTGATACGCTGGATCCACAGAGCGCGGAAGTTGCGCTTCTTGTTACGACGGTCACGATAAGCGTAGGTAAGACCCTTCTCCCAAGTGTTCTTAGCTACTGTCCAGACATTCTTGCGAGCTCCATAGTAACCCTTTGTGAGCTTCAGAATTCTTGTTCTCTTTGCTTTAGATGCAACGTGATTTACTGATCTTGGCATAATTTTGTTCTTTAAGCGTTCGACTAAAAAGGTTTACGATTAACGGAGGCAGAGCAGACCGCGAACCTGCTTGAGGTTTGCGCTGTCGACCAGTGTCTGATGGTCGAGGTTTCTCTTTTGCTTCTTTGTCTTCTTAGTCAGAATGTGACTGTGGTAAGCGTGATGACGCTTGATCTTACCCGTACCGGTGAATGTGAATCTCTTCTTTGCACCGGAGTTAGTCTTTACTTTTGGCATTTTTTTGTTGTTTTAATGTTGATATGAATTGAAAGGTGGCAACGCATATACCCGGCGGTACCACTCAGTATTTCTGTCTCTTAGTCTTTCTTGTCCCCGTCAGCGGCCTCAGCGAGCTTGCGGAGGGCCTCACCACCCTTGGCGTTGCCAAGGAGTCCATTTTTCTCGGCCTGCTCAGCAGCCTGTGCCTTAGCCTCTTCCTTGGCCTTGGCCTCTGCAGCGAGACGATCGCGCATCTGCTGGCTCTGCTTGGCAACACCCGCTTTCTTAGGAGCGAGGAAGAGAAACATCTTCTTGCCTTCGAGCTTTGGCATCTGCTCTACCTTGGCATACTCCTCCAAGTCATTGGCAAAGCGCAGCAACAGTACCTCGCCCTGCTCCTTGAAAAGGATGGAACGGCCACGGAAAAACACGTAGGCGCGCACCTTGTTGCCCTCTTCGAGGAATTCCTTGGCGTGCTTGAGCTTGAACTGGTAGTCGTGGTCGTCGGTCTGAGGTCCGAAGCGGATCTCTTTGACCTCCACACGCACCTGCTTTTGCTTCATCTCTTTGGCACGCTTCTTCTGCTGATAGAGGAACTTGCTATAGTCGATGAGACGACAAACGGGCGGCTGTGCGTTGGGCGAGATCTCCACGAGGTCTACCCCTTGTTGATGAGCCAAGTCAAGTGCCTGACGTGTAGGCATTACTTGTGAGCCGTCGTCGCTTACGACTCGTACTTCCCGTACATGAATCTGTCCGTTGACGCGGTACTGATTCTTCTGATTGTCTTTCTTCATCCAGCTATATTAAAGTCATTTTTATATTGGTTTTAGGGTATAACATACCCATACAGCGTGCAAAATTACTAAAACTTTTCCGTTCCACCAAACTTTTCCTCGGAAAAAGGCGATTTACTTGTCCAGCAAGTGTGTGGCACGCAGATTGTCCACCACCTGACGGTCGGCGGGCAGCCAGCGGACACCGCTGAGATTGTCTTCCCGCAGCCAGCGTGCATCCTCGGCCTCCAAAAGCTCGAGGTGACCGGAAAGGACATGGCAGACATAGCAGTGCATCGTGAGATGGAAAGCAGGATAGTCTTGCTCCACCGTCATGACGAACCGGTCGACAGAGATCTCTGTGTTCAGCTCCTCACGTATCTCGCGCCGCAATGCGTCCTCACGGCTTTCGCCCTCCTCAACTTTGCCGCCGGGAAACTCCCACCAGTCTTTCCACTCGCCATAACCGCGCTGTGTGGCAAACACCAGACCGTCGCGGCAGATAATGGCAGCCACCACTTCTATATGCTTCATGCCTTATATATAAATAGGTATAACCCGATGCAAAGTTACAAAGAATATCCGGCATTCCGGCCCCCGATCCTATGATTTTGCCGGAATCAATGTTTTCGATAGAAAATCTTTTGACAAAAGACCTTCCACCCAGACTTTCATTCTAGAGAAAAAATTGGGATTTTTTTAGAAAAAAAAGAGTAGAGAACAAGCCAAAACCGATTTCCGGTGGTCATCTCAGTTAGATGATGCGCTCATCTCACTGAGATGACACGATGAAATCACTGAGATGACCACATCAAACTACCGAGATGACAGGGTCAAAAAGGTACTTTGACAAGCAGAAATAGGCTCTTTTGAGATGACGAGTAAGCGCGTAAACATATAAATACCTAATACGCAGATAGTTACGAAAAATCGCTCAGAATTTAAAAAATCACGGCAAGAGATGGCTTCGTCGAAAAGAATCGCAAAATAAGGCCCGTTTTTTGTCAGTTTATTCAACAAAGAGAGGGATAAAACAAATAAAAAGTAAGTTCTATTTATGGCTTATGTAACAATACCAACAAGGCAATTGGCATAAGCAAAAGGTTACATAACCGAGGTTTCTTTATCTTTTCCATTTTACCACAATGCAATCTTTCCTGCAATACCCAAATCAAGGGTAGCCGTTGATATACCCAATGCTTGGAATACACGGCTCATGGTTGGTAAGGTGATAACACTTGTACCTTTCTCCAACTTTGAAATTTGAGCACGCTGCACACCGATACGTTCACCAAGTTGTTCTTGCGTGAGGTTTTGTGCCAAACGAGCCTTGCGTATGGCTTCGCCTACAATATAGGCGTTCACATCTTCTTTGAGTTTAGTTTCCATTGCTTCACGCTCTGGTGTACCTCTTTTACCCCAAAGTTTATCTTTCATATTGTCTGCTGGTATCAATTTCATCTGTGCCATAATGCTATTTATTTTTATTATTAAAGTACTCTTTTCTTATCTCTTCTGCTTTGGCAATTTCCTTTAGTGGTGTCTTCTGAGTTTTCTTGACTATGCCATGTGTGGCAATAACCAAAGTCTCTTCCTCAGTATCCCAAAAGGAGAAAAGCCTGTAGGATATACCATTGTAGAGAGTGCGAAACTCCCATATCTCGGTATTCTCCAGTTTCTTGAAGATGTCAACTTTCATCACTCCTTCCTCAACCTTGAAGATGTTGTAGTATATCTTCTGCTGAGCTTTGAATGGCTGTGCATCCAAAAAAGCTTGTGCTTCTTCTGTCAACACTACTTTTAGCTTGTTGATGGCCATTTTGTTTTGAATTATGGTACAAAGATAATGCTTTGTTTCCAAACGGCGATACAAAATTCGGTTTTTCATCAAATCAGACCTCATTTTTAACACTCTCACGACTTGATAGTATCAGAGCCTCGCTGATTGTACCTGTCTATGACCTGCTCTTCGGCACGGAACATGCGCACGTAAAGTCCGTGAGCCTCGATATTGTCCAGCATGCGGTCCAGCTCCTCCACCTGTTCAAACTTGACTGAAAATTCTGCACATGGCACAACTCTGAGGAACTTATTGTTCCTCAGAGACTTATAAAAAAGATTAATATCAAATTACACGCTAATAACCACTCAGCATGGAGCCATCAAAGGTAAAACTCAAAAGTCTCAATTCATATTCTACTCTCTCGACGCCATCATCCCTGTCGGCTATCGTGTCAATTCCATTGGTGAAATCGGAGCAATCCCACCCACTTGGAGACGGTAAAAAACCGTTCACTGGAGGCCAAAAATGACCGAAAAAGGGCTGAAAAAACGGAGTATATCCGTTCAATAGTTGCAAAAACCTCCTAAAAAACGGAGCAAGCCCACCCAGTCCCGAAGTCATGTGCCCCATACGGGTAAAAATCGGCCTTAAAACGGAGCAAGTCCGTTCACTCGGTTTGCGTGGAACGCCCGTAGCAAGGCTGCCCGCGGCCTTAAAACGGAGCAAACCCGTTCACAAAAGTCGAAAAACTCCGCGACGGAGCAAACCCGTTCACTTTTGTCGTGCTACCTTTGCGCCTTCAATCCCAAAAGACGCAATTACAATGGCAGGAAAGACAAAAGACATGAGTCAGATCAAACAGATTTCACTTGCTGACAAACTGAAATTATTGGTAATGAACGCAATAGTCCCTTTCTTATCATCGGTTTTCTTTACGATGTGTCTGAGAGCTAACGTTCCCGTCTCAGTTTGTTTCACTGTAGGACGCTTCTTTGGCTTCCTGCCTCGTCTGTGTTTCATTTCCTCCTCGGTCAGCTCTCTTTCCGTAGTATGACGATAGACGACCGATATCTTCTGGTCAGATACAATGTCATCATCGCTACTACATGTTATATTCTCTATCACAGTAAAGCTCATTTTGTTCTTTTGTCTGGTGACAAAGAAGATGTCATGGTCTGTGAATTGCTTCCACATCCAGTAATCTACATAACCCATGTCAAACGTGGCGAATGATCCAGATGGGAGCGACAAGATACTGCTCATTCTACTGTGGTCGTGTATGGCAGCGGCGGAGTAATCTACAAACGACGGAAGTAGACAAGATGCCTCTAACAGCGTATGAGCCTTTATACCGCCCTTTTTCTTGTTATTTTTAGGAGTCCGTCCAACGCCCTTAAGTATCTGAGAGAAAAGGCTTATCGTGGTCGAGTCAAGGATGTACAACCCCTTCTGAAGAGCCTTGGAGTCCTTGCTGTCCGATAAAAGGGGCGAGTATCGTTCGTACAGGGGCTTGTAAACGTCGCCAAAGAATTGACTTGTCCGTTTCTTGTTTGCATCAGACAGAGTACTGCGCCTCACCAAATAGGCGATGCCTAAGTGATTCAGGCGGGTTACGTTGGCCTCAAAGCCCTCTACAACTTGCCTGATAGACTTGGCTCCGCTCAATGCCGCATATATACTTTGGGGAAGAATCCAGCGGGATTTATTCCCCTTTTTTCGGCTCTTGATTTTTTTCGTTTACCGGACAGCAATAATTCTTAATATCCCATCTATGATGGGTAGGAGAAAGAGACTTGGAGCCTTGTTTGGCCTCCTACCGCGCATGGCGCGGATATAAAGAATATCGAAGAATATCGAGAATATTGAAGTAAAAACTTCTACTTTCTTCTAACAATAGAAATATTAATCAAGTTCACAAATTACATTAGCAAAGAATGGCAAGTCACAATTATTTTTCATATCTTTGCAAAGTTGAGTGGGTCTGTACAAGATCTACTTCGAAATACATATTATAAAACAATAATACCAAAGGGAAAACAATATGGGTAAAACCATTACAACATACTTGATGACTGGCGACCCTAAAGGAGCTCAATATGTGCTTATCAGTAATAGGGTCTGTAAGATGATCATGATACCACGTTCCGAGCTTTCTACAGTATATGAGAGGGAAGAGTTGAAAACGCCATCCTTCTATATACTTCTTGGACAGGACGAAGATGCTAACCCTATGGCATATATTGGGCAAACAGAAGATTTTACAGAAAGGGTCCGACAACACGACAATAATAAGAAGTTCTGGAATAAAGCCATAATCTTCATTTCTATTGGTGGTGCCATGACTAAAGCTGATGTGGAATACTTGGAATACAAAGGTTATCGACTTGCAAACAAAGTGAAACGTTATAACCTCACGGAGAATAAGCAGGAGCCAAAACGACCACATCTCCCCGAACATCAGCAGGACGCTATGGACGATTTTTTTGAGGATTGCAAGTTCTTGACTTCTTTTATTGGATGTAACCTGTTCGAGGAAGAGAAAAAGGAAGATGCTACAGGACAATTGACCTTCTATCTCTCTCGCAAAAATTGTAATGCCAAAGGGGTATATTCTTCCGATGGAATGACCGTACTTAGAGACAGTCATATCGTTAAAGAATGCGCACCAAGTTATAAGAATCGCTCTAAACGCACGGAATGGGTGAAGAAATATGCTTATGAGAAGAATGGAGAACTGTTCCTTAAAAGCGATTATTCATTTGATAGTCCCAGTACAGCCTCTTCGTATTGCCTTGGATGCTCCAGTAATGGATGGACAGAATGGAAGACTGATGATAAACGCAGTTTGGATTCTATATTCCGTTAAGGAAGGGATCTACGAGCAAGCCTTTGTTTCTATGAACGCATCAACTTCGAGGGTATAACAACAATGCTAAAAGATATAGCGAGCATGAAATACAAGAAAATCACCTTTCAAAATTCCAGCCCGCTGACTTTAAAGGCCAAGATAGCCTTTTATTTAGTCGGAGTGATACTGATCGCCGCAGGTATTTTTTTTCTTGTCTGTGACTTGACACACGCTGTTGTTGAGGGAAGAAAGATTGCTGTGGAATGCTTGATGCTAATAGAAGGTGGAGCAGTGATAACCGGAGTGTATACCAGCATGAAGTGGTGAAGAAATTTCTGATATACTTCATCTTCCAGACCCTCCAAAAGCAAATGTGCCCTTTCGCTATCATCCTAATGTTTCTTTGTTCCAATATGCCTGTAGGTTCTCTTTGATGCACTTCATCACAACCGAAAAGTCAATCTGCTCTTTCCAACGTATCTTTTTCAAGAATGCTTTCCACCAAATATTGCGTGTGGCATCCGTTGCAAACTTGTCTGTGAAAAGGGCAAGGTTCTCTCGGTAAGGAGTATTCCTGTTCTTAAACGTACCGACAATGGCTTCCGCAAGAAGTTTCTTGTCTATCTCATGGTTGGTGAACAACTGATACACATCAAAGAAATCTTTCATGCGGCTATTGCTTTCGTCACGGTCAACCATTGCATGAAACTTCTCTGCTATCAAAGTTTCCAATGAATAGGCATACAGTTCCACGGCAGGAACATCTGGTAACAACAACGGATAGTCTAATAACAGAGGATAAGGTGTTACAACATCACCGAAGCCTATGTCAACTGACACTTGTTGCACTATTGTGTCTAAGTGTGCCACCACTTTTACACAAGTGCCTGGGTATTTCTTTTCAACGGCTATTGGCTCCAATTCAAGTGAAGTTGCATCGAATGTAACTCCATCGTCCTCACATTCAATGGCGCACACTTTTTGAAAAACCTCTTTTAGGTTATCTCTGTCATTGTTAATGCGTTCTCCCAACAGATCAATGTCAATGGTTGGACGAGCCTTGAACCCATCCAAGGCAAACAATAGCGAACTGCCTTTCAGAAGAAAGTGGCTCTTGTAAGGACTTGCAGAGATACGGAACAACAAGCGTTCATGCAAGTATCTAACCAACACTTTCATATACTCTTGCTTCTCCTCTTTGGCGAGGTTCAACAAACGTGTCCTAATGGACTTTCCTATATTCTTTGTCATAGTCTTGTCTCCAAATATGTAGTCATTATATTTTTCACTCTTAGTTTCTGTGCGTATTCATGGAGTAGAGATATATTGCGGTTCTCCTTTTTGAGATAGTTGTCTATCACCTCACCGCACACATCAAGCCCTATCTTGTTTCGGTACTTAACAGCATCACAGACCGTTCGCTCCATATCTGTAATGAGTACATCATAACCAGATATACTCTTTTTGATTATACCAAACTCCAAATTCTCCTTTTTCCAATAATAGAGATCAATAGGAGGATAGTCTGGCAAACGCACCTTTCGCTTGGCTTCAATGGCTATGCAAGTAGCGGAAGGCACTTGTGTGGAAAGTCCATAATGAGCAAAAGCACTATACAAGCAAAGCACCCCATGCGGAACTATACGTTCCACATCTATCATGTTGTTTGCCAACGCTGACATTTCCACATAGACACCATTACGAAGCCGCATTAGCGTTCCATCTTCTATTGCACGGCGAAGCTGCTCATATTCACCACGCCTTTTCACTTCACCTGTGGTTATGAATCCACCTCGCTGTTTTAGCGTGTCAATGACTGTATTTCTTTTCATGTTATTCTTATTTGCGTGCAAAGATACAACTACTTGTTGAGAATAAAGAATGCTTCGTGTTAAAAACTACGGAGAATACAAACAATATCCGTAACATTTTACATTCTCATCAAACTTTGACCGTTTGCCTTACAAGTCACACATCCTTTGCCGCTTCCGATTTTGTGTAGTTATGACATTCTTCTTTTGGAAGTGCTCTCCATTCCTTTGTAGAGAGAACCTTTTCTGGATTATCCTTGTGAATGTACTTGCTTCCGACGCGCCCACGTTTCTTTACTTGTTCAACAGGCACGGTCTGCACATGGGCATGGATGATTGTCTCATCACAATGCACATCAAAGCCGATGACATTCTCTTCTCCCCATTTCTCACATGCAAAGCGGTAGGTGTCCAATGCCCAGTCATAGATGCCTTTTTGTAATGTCACCTTGCTGTGGTCAGCATTTGGATCTGATGCGTTGAGTTTCTTTTCACCAAAGGCTAGCCTGTTAAGCACATCATGGTCACCACTGAAGATGATGCCGGCAGTGCAGTTCGGACTGTTCCTTGAAACTTGGTCGGGTCGCTTGGCATCCATATACGGCTTGAAGCCAAGTTCATCAACTCTGTGCTGCAAGCGTTCATGCAACGGCACAGACTGGGAACCAAGAGGCACAATCTTTCCACCCTTGACTATCTCAAAGTTGAGTCTCTTGCGTGAGTAGTTATAGGGATGTTCTATAAATTAAATTGCTAACAATCAACAAGTGTTTGCGTAATTCAAGAACAATTATTACCTTTGTAATATAAATCAGACGCAAAGATGGACAAAACGACAGTATACCGCAAGCCGATGGGCAAGAGCTTGTTTGAGGAGGAGTTTTACAGTAGAAGCCCTCTCCCAAATGGGCAATCCCTTGGAACGACTTTCCTCTCTGGTGGATTTTGAGATGTTCCGCCCAGTTCTTGAAGATAACTGAATAAAACAAAGAGCAATATGGCACAGATAGACGATTTCTTTATATACGAGAACCGCGTGGAGGGCATCACCGATGCCGACTACCAGCGTGCGCAGCCTTACGTGGAGGCGGCACAGGCTTTCGCACAGACCACCTACCAGAGCATCTACATCATCGACTACTACCGCAAGAACTTCCTCTACGTGTCGGACAATCCGCTCTTCCTTTGCGGACACACTGCCGACGAGGTACGCCAGATGGGCTACGGCTTCTACCTGAGCCACGTGCCTGAGGACGAGGTGCCGATGCTGACCGAACTGAATCGTTCCGGCTTCCGCGCCTTCTACGACGAGCCCGTGGAGAACCGCCGTCAGTGCATGATGTCCTACGACTTCCACTTCACCCACGGCGACCGTCTGCTACTCGTCAACCACAAGATTACGCCCCTCGCCATGACCGACAGTGGCCGCGTCTGGCTCGCCCTCTGCACCGTCTCGCTCTCGCCCCACAAGGATGCCGGACACATCGAGTTTTTCCAGTTCTTCGACAAGCGAAGCGACAAAGTCGATTACCATACGGGCGAGAAGCGCGAGTACTCATTGGAGGCCCACCGCTGGAAGAACCGCGAGACCATCACCCTGAAGCCCGAGGAAAAACAGATTCTGACACTCTCAGCCCAGGGCTATACTATGAAAGAGATAGCCGAGAAGATGCTCCGCTCGTTCGACACCGTGAAGTTCTACCGCCGCCAGATTTTCGAGAAACTCGACGTGCAGAACATCACCGAAGCCCTCGCCTTTGCCACCAACTACGGCCTCGTATAAGCCGTCATCCCCACAATTTTAACATATTTTGTTACCCAAATGGGTAATTTTTCATCCCTGTGATGCAGAATTACCCATTTAGGTAGTAGGTTTATTTGGTCGTTTCATTTATTTTGCGGGCAAAAAGTCGTAAAAGATATGAAAAGATTGATTCTATTTTCAATGATGTGCCTCGTGGTGATAGCCTCGACAGCACAAAACATCAGTGGCAGGGGGATTGACGAGCAGGCCAAGCCGATGCCGTTTGCCAATGTTGTGCTCGTCAGCCGTTCCGACTCCGCTTATATTGCAGGAGCAGTGACTAAGGATGACGGATCTTTCTCTATTGCTACCGATAATCAAGACGGGCTACTGAAAGTGACAAGCATTGGATATACGACAAAGTATCTCGACGCACGGACGGGCAATGTGGGCGATATCCAAATGCAGCCCGACACGAAAGAGTTGGGTGAAGTGGTGGTGAAGGGCGAACGTCCACAATATAAGATGACCACGGGAGGCATGACCGTCGATATTCAGAACTCGCTGCTGAAGGATGTCGGTACGGCTGACGATGTGCTGTCGATGCTGCCACAGGTACAGGGTGGCGACGGCAACTTCACCGTCTTTGCCAAAGGTACACCTGAAATCTACATCAACAACAAGAAAGTACAGAACGCCCGCGAACTGAAGCGGCTGAAGTCCACCGACATCAAGAGCGTGGATGTCATTACCTCGCCTGGTGCCAAGTACAATGCAGAAGTCGTGGCGGTCATCCGCATAAAGACGAAGAAGCGTCAGGGCGACGGCATCAGCATGGAGGCATCCAGCCAAGTAAAATATAACGAGAAATGGACAACCTACGACGATGCCACGGTAAAATATCGCACGGGCGGTTTGGAGGTGTTCGGAAACATGATGATCAATAACGACAACCATTCCGAGGACAATACAATAACGACTGACATCCGGGCAAACGGTAATCACGTAAACATCATACAAGTATGTCCCAACAATTTTTGGTACACCATGCTTGGCGGACAGATAGGAGCCAGTTACGACTTCAACGATGACAATTCTATCGGTTTCTCCTATACTTTAAGCGGGTCACTCTATGGAAGAGGAACGGCTCGGACACAGCAGACCATCACACGAAACAACGCCCCCGAAGGAATGGTTGACCAATTTATTGAAATGAATATAAATGACCGCCCGCAGCATGAGGCCAACATCTACTATGTGGGCAAGGCAGGAAAACTCGGCATTGACTTCAACGGTTCGTGGATATGGGAGAAAAACATGCGCGACCAGGCATCCTTTGAACATAGTCTGCAACTGGCCGACCGTACCGTAACTACCCACAACGAGAACCGCAACCACATGTTGGCAGGAAAACTGGTGCTGACCTATCCGATATGGAAAGGCGAACTGAGTGCTGGCACGGAAATGTCACGTTCCAACAGCCACGGAATCTATAGTAATGTGGAGCAAGTGATGGCTCCGTCCAATGATGAAATCAAGGAAAGCAATGTAGCGGGAATTACCGAATACAAGTTGAAGTTGGGTGATTGGAGTCTCAACGGCGGACTACGTTACGAGACCGTCACGTCCGACTACTATTCCTTCGGTCAGTACCAAACTGAGCCGAGCCGCAAATACCACGATCTGTTTCCGAATCTCTCCGTCGGCTGGCAAAAGAACAAATGGGGCATCCAACTGGGCTATAACAAGCGCATCAGCCGCCCCAACTATCAGGCTCTGAACTCAAACGTGCAATACGATAATCGCTATGAGTACGAAGGCGGAAATCCTTTGTTGCGCCCTACCATCAAGCAGAACCTCGACCTTAACGTCACCTACTCATGGCTGAACTTCACAGCAGGCTACAGCTACAACAAGGATTTGCGACTGAACTTTGGCTATCTGTATCAGGAAGGAACAGAGATCACCATCTGGACCAACCGCAACTTCGACAAGTTCGAGAGTTTCAACACTTCGCTGACTGCCTCGCCCAAATTCGGTTTCTATAGTCCCACGCTGGCATTGAGCTATTGGCAGCAGAACTTCGACACCCAGGCATACGGCCTCGCCACAAAACGCAACAAACCTGAATGGCAGATAAACTTCCGCAACTGGTTCACCATTAACAAAACCACGAAGGCGATGCTCTATCTGCATTATTCCACCAGCCACGATTATGGCTTTAACCACTATGCTCATGAATTTAACATCAACGCGCGAGTACAGAAGACCTTCTTCGACGGCAACCTCACCGTAGCCCTCTTTGCCAACGACATCTTCCGCAATCTCCGTGAACGATGGACGGGCTATTATCCCGTTTCCACAACGGCAAAGGATGCTTATGTCTATACACAAAGCGTCGGTGTATCGCTTACATATAACTTCAACGCCACAAACTCAAAGTACAAAGGTACGGGTGCTGGTAATGAGGAAAAGAAAAGGCTCTAAAACATCCCAACTATGCAGAACAACTTCAAATACATAAATCTCTCATGGGCCGTGGTGGGCATTTGTGAAAATGCTCGCCAGCCCCTCTTGTCCTGCATCCCCGGCATCGACAATGACGAGGCTGCAGCCGTGGAGCATTACGTCATCGGCTACATGGCCTTCTGGCACATCGCCTTTGTGGATGAAGAACGCCTCGTGTCCTGCCACGACGACGTGCTGCGCACCGAGGCCCGAAAGAAGATAGACCGCTACATCGCCGACCATCCGCCCGTCGAGACCTTCCCCCGCTTCTACCTCGTTCTTCTTCGCCAACCCATCGCCCCGATGGAACCCGACGGCATGAGCCGCGTGTATCAGATGTAAAATAGGCAAATGTCAGACAAATGTCAGGAAAGACATTCGTTTGTCAGGCATAAATGACAGGGCAAGTTCAACATAGAAGTGCAATCGGTAGACAGGTATA
>ULVN01123507.1_pt1 | contig 55440 bp, 48 predicted proteins | sample 1959491 | NCBI WGS metagenome assembly ULVN01 (sample SAMEA4835787, study PRJEB28245) | human gut metagenome | biome: gut microbiome; material: fecal sample | place: Denmark | collected 2008 | reverse complement strand
GGGCAAGCCGTTGAATTCGCCTGACTCGGCCTTGGTGACGGCGGCGCAAACATCGCAAAGCATCCGCTTATCGCAGCCTGAACATTGGGGCGGCAGGAATATCTCCCTGCTGCACCGCATTATCTCACGCCATGCTTCGCCGAAATCATCGAGAGGCACGCTCGGCTCGGTCATCATGCCGCACGGAGACATTTTACCGTCCCATGTGACCCAAAACGAAGCCGAACCCGCACGGCAGCTCAGCCGCTCGCCGCACTCAGGGTCGAATTCACGAACCGAACCCGGTTTAAGACCCTCGGCTCTCGCTTTAAGCTCACTCTCCCCCAATCTCCGCTTATGCCACTCGTATTGAGCCTTTGCGGCATCTTCGGGCGAAAGTCTGACGGCTTCGCCGCACGAGCGGACGGGCGGGAACATATGGAAGGTGGCTTGAACCGGCAAGCCGTATCTGTCAGCAAAAGCTTGGATCGCCGCCGCATCGCCGACATTATCGGGCGTGGCGGAATAATTGATGCGAACGCCTATCCCCGCCTCATGCAGACAGATTATCGACTCGGTGACGGTGCTGTAAGCGTCGGGATCGCCGCATAATCTGCCGTAGGTCTCAGGTGAAGCACCGTAAAGCGAGATATTGACCCGCTGCGGCGGATACTCTCGAAGCAAACGGAGCTTGTCCTCGTCGAGCAGCACGCCGTTGGTATTGACCGAGGTGAGCAGCCCGAGCGACTTGCAGGCGGTGTAAATCTCGTCAAAATCACGTCGAAGCAACGGCTCGCCGCCCGTGAGCAGTAGCAACAGAGTGCCGTGCTCCTTGGCCTGCTTTGCAAGATTGACCCACCAATCGGCGTTTTTCTCACCCATGAGGGCTTCACGATCGCGGCTGCGGCGGTGAATATAGCACATCCGACAGTCGAAATTGCACCTTGCGGTAAGCTCAAACGAGCCGGAGAGCGGTATGCCCTTTGCCTGCGCTTTCATAAAAAGCGTATTGACAAAAAGGTCGTAGTTAACTTTCATCAGAAAATTTTATACTCCTTCAGAGCATTTTCAAGAGCCGCAACAGCCGACTTATCGGGCGTGCAGCTCAGTTGAAGCACCGGCACTTCGGCAGCGAGCCTAATGAGCAGATCAACACAGCTCTTTTGCTCGCCCGGTGCGAAGAAATCGAGATAGATATTATTCATAATGCCGAGAACGGCTTCGGACCCGCCGAGCCACCTGACGGTGCTACAATCGGCGCGGCTGAGAAGCACCACGGCGCCGAGAGGGTAAGTCTCATTTTTGCATATCCCGCTCGTGCCGCAGAAAGGCAGGCTGCCCGCGTTTATCTCATCGCCGTCAAACGAAATGCCCGCTTTATCGCCGTTGATGATTCGCGAGCCGTTATGCTCCGCCCAGAGAGCCGCCTGAGTGCTCTTGCCGACCCCACAGGGGGCGGAGAAGAGGATCGCCTTGCCGCCGTGCTCGATATATGAAGCGTGCAGCAGGAATGCGTCCTTTTGGAGCAGGAGCTGAGAGAGCGCCAGCGACGACCACATATAGCGGCCGTCCATCGCCACATCATAGTTGCGGCTGAGGATATAGGCGTCTGCCGACGAAGCGCCGAAAGCGTCATAAACGCACATTGCGCCGGGGTCTGTACCAAGATGAAAGAGCCGCGAGACCTTGCCGCCGTCAATGCTCACCGTGACATCGCCGCATTCGCCGAGCCGCTTGCCGCCGAAATCGGGCAAGTTCTCGCATTCACGGCAAAGCACATTGATATCCGCCTCGGGGAACTCGGCCTCAAACATCGGCCAGTAGCCCTCCTGCGGCGTAAACCAAGGAGCTTCGACGGTGATTTTTCGGTTGCAGATAATGTAGCTCTTTTTCATCACAAATACTAACACCAATACTAATATCTATACTTTTGATATTATATTATCATCGTCTTTATATGTCAAGGTCTGTAAAGAAAAAAATGCTGTTGAAATTTGATAAATTTTGATGTATATTCTACATAAATATATAAAACGGCCGCCGCCGTTGAGGCAGCAGCCGCATTTTTATCATAATCTATTCATCGCCTGACTGTTTACAATGAATCGCAGCACCCATTCGGCGTTACGCTGAAGCTCGCCGAGGGTAATGCCGTCGTGCTTTTTATAAGTCTTGAGCAAAGTGCCGTCGTGCTTACGTTTGCTGCCCCTTGAGCCGCCCGGCATCAGCACATTGACACCCGCCCTGACGCGGTAAGCCTGGTCGCGCATTTTGGGGAATTCGGGTGACTTTGACGAGCGCATCCACCAGTCGGTCATGATATTGCCCTCGTATCCCCACTCGCGCCGCAGGATCATCTCGCAAAGCTCATAATTATAGTGCCCCCACACTCCGTTTATCTTGTTGTAGGAGGTCATGATATTCTGTGGATGAGCGGTTTTGACGCATATCTCAAAGCCCTTGAGATAAATTTCACGCAACGCACGCTCGGAGAGGCGAGAATCGTTGTGAATTCTGTTGGTCTCTTGATTATTGCAGGCGAAGTGTTTGGGGCAGGCAGAGACACCGGCGCTCTGAATCCCGCGAACAGCCGCGCTTGCCATAAATCCGGTAAGAAGCGGATCCTCGGAGTAGTATTCAAAATTCCTGCCGCAGAGCGGATTGCGGTGGATATTCATGCCCGGCGCAAGCAATACATCGGAGCCGAGGCGCTTCATTTCTTCGCCTACGCGTGCATAAAGCCACTCAACGAGTTCGGTATCCCACGAGCTTGCAAGCCCCGTGCCGATGGGCAGCAGCGAAGAGCAGGCGGTGAGACGGATACCCGACGGGCCGTCGGTCGTGATCGCGGCGGGCGCGCCCTTGTCACGAAGCGAAGCAAGCACACCGCCGAATGCGCCGGCATTGCCTTGAGCACCGAGGGGGCTGTTCATTATGTAGTCTCCCCTGCTTATCGCCTCAAGCTCATCAAGGCTGAGCTGGGCGACAAAATCGCTCAAGGAAGCCTTGCCGCATTTGACGTCGGCGAGCTTTATTCCCTTGTCGCCCGTCTGAGGAACGGCGGCGGGCAGATTATCGAGAATCGTCTGCTTTATTGACTCATGGGAAACAGGTGCGTCGACGTATTCAAAGCCGTTCGGGTTGGCTTTAATGCGCTTGAAAGGCTCGCGGGCAGGCGAACGGCGGGCAAGCTGCTCGACGATGATGTCTTTATCGAGCGTATATTCACCGCAGCGTTCCGCTGACCTGACATCAGTGCCGAGATAGAATATATATTCACCCTTTTCGAGTAAATATGCAAATTCGTTTTCGTCATCATATGATGCAAACGAAGCTAGCGGCGCGCTGATTTTGACCTCCTGCGCCTCACCGGGAGCAAGATCACAGGTCTTTTTGAATCCGACAAGTACACGTGCAGGCTTACCGAGCCGACCGCATGGAGCTTCGCAATAAAGCTGCAAAACCTCTCTGCCGCTGTGCGAGCCTGTGTTTGTGACCTTCGCCGTGACATTCACCGCCTCGCCGCCGCAGAAGAATTCGACATTATCAATTGTAAAATCGGTATAGCTGAGGCCGAAGCCGAACGGGTAAAGCACCCTGTTCTTGGCAAAGCTCTCAAACCACCTGTAGCCGACATAGATATCCTCGGTATAGAAATTATAATCTTTACCGCCGAAATCCTTGGCGCTCGGATAATCGTAATAATCACGCGCTATCGTGTCGGTCAGCTTACCACTCGGTGAAACTCTGCCCGAGAGCACGTCGGCGAGGGCGTTGCCGCTCTCCATGCCGCTCTGCCACACATAAAGCAGGGCAGATATCTTATCGCCGTATGCGTCCAGAGCCGCCATATCCATGATACTGCCGCAGTTCAGCAGGACAATGACTTTATCGAATTCGGCTGTCACCGAGTCAAGCAGAGCCGTCTCCTCATCCGTCAGATAATAGCTGCCCTTTTCGAGTTTATTCTCTCTGTCCTCGCCTGCCGCTCTGCCGATAACGACTATTGCGGTGTCAGAATTTGCGGCAGCTTTTTTTGCCGTCGCGGCGTCAATGCTCAGTTCGTCATAGCACATCGGCCAATGCCCCCAGAAGCCGTTATCGACAGGCTCCGCGGCGCAGCGGCGCTCATATTCATCGGCAAGCTCGGTGTTAACGGTGATATCGGGGTCGTTCCTCAGCGCCTGCATGAGGCTGATTTTATAAGGCGCATTCACATCGCCGCCGGAGCCGTAACCGACATAGAAATAATCATTCTGTACCCTGCCGAAAACCGACACCTTACGGCTTCTGTCGAGCGGCAGCACATTGCCGTTATTTTTAAGCATCACAACGCTTTCGGCGCCTATCCTGCGGCAAAGCGCGATAAGCTCCGAGTCTGCGGTATAGCCGCTCTTTACGCCCGCGGAAGTACCCTGCACCGTTGACGACGTTACCTTATTGACTATTTTGCCGACGGCTTTCAGCGCCGCTTTTTTCAGCTTCATAACCATCCTCCGTTTCCGAATTCTTCTTACAATCCAAGTATAGCAGAATATGCCGCCGAGGTCAATATAAAAGAGCCGCCGCATTAAAATGGCGACCCTGATTTTCACTTTGAGATCATGCCGAAGAGCTTATTGAAGATCATGACGATAAATCTGAAAACGAACTGAGAATCAAAAAACATATTGTCGGTATGACAAAGTGTTGCATATTTATTCATATTTATCTGACTGCTATGCTGCCCTGACTGAAGTTTTTATACCGGCTTTTCCCTTAAAAGAGTCAGCGTGGCTATGCCGAAGCCGGATATCATTTCTCAGTTTCTTATATTTCAAATTGCTTACGCTCGGCAGTGATCATTCCGTCTTTCACGTTCATGCGGCAAATGCGGGCGTTCCTGCGGTCGCCGCCGAGGCCGTCCTGCTCCACATTGCGGGCATGATAGACAGCGAACCATTCTCCGCCGTATTTGATCATTGAATGATGACCCGTGCCCTCCTCCCACTCATTGCTCCTGAGCACGGGTGCGTAGGTCTTGTCGTCTGGGTATTTCTCAAATTTGATCTTTGTAAGATCGGTCTCATCGGTCTTGGCTCTTGCGTAACCGATGAAATAATTCTCATTCTCGTAGCATGAGCCGCTGTACATCAGATAATGCCAATCGCCCTCTCTGAAATAGAAAGCGCCCTCAATGGTGTGCCAATGGACGCCCTTTTTATAGCGGTCACGGCGGAATATCTCCTCGTCAATGGTCGGCACAACGAGCGTGACGGGCTTGCCCTCAGCGGTATACGGGTCAAGCAGCCTGTCAACGACGATATATGTGCCGGGGCGGGCGGTGTCAAACCTGTTAGTGGAGTAGAATATAAACAGACCGCTTTCGTTTTTGACAACATGAGAATCTATCGAGAACGGGTGCAGCAGCTGCCTTGCATTCTCAAACGGGCCGAGCGGAGAATCGGCGCATGAGACGAACATTGTCTGTCTGTGGCCGCCCTCGTCGGGAGTATCGCCGTAGAATTCAAATGAGCAATACATATAGAATTTGCCGTCAAGCTCGATAACGCTCGGTGCCCAAAAGTCGCTGACGTCGGGGTAAGTGAATACCCTGCCCTCAAATCTCCAGCCGCTGAACAGCTCATCGGACGAATAGGCATATACCCCGTCCGAGCCGGTGGTGTAGATATAGAATCTGCCGCCGCTTTCCATTATAAACGGGTCAGCCTGACCGATATAATTATCTTTGTTTATCTCAAGAAGCTGCATTTCAAACCTCCAATTCGTAGTCTATCGCAATGCTCGACTCCCTGACGGCGTGCATATGCTTCTTGACGACGGAGCAGTGATACGGGTCATTCTGATACTGCTCAAGAGCCTCGGCATTATCGAGAACGACCTCAAGGATCAAATCGTATGAGCGCTCGGAATGCAGAAAATCTATGCCGACCTCAACGCTGCGTATAAGCGGCACATTGCCCTTCATAGATAGCAAAATATCCCTCGCCTTTTCGCATTCCTCTCTGCTTGGATCCTTTAATTTGAAACAAACGATATGCTTTATCATAAAAAACCTCCAAATACGTTATTATAATATATTAAGGATATCATCAGCCGATTTCAATGTCAATATATAAATTTGCGTTTTTTAATAATATATCCTATATATCTTGTATATTTTATCCTGCCGCACCTTGACTTGCACAATATGCGGTGATATAATAATATAGAAAAAATATAAGAGGCTGAGCCTCGGAAAGGACTTAAAGCATGAAACATATCAGAGGTCCGCAAAGCTACGGTTACGGATATCACGCTATCACCACTATGGACGATAAAGAGCATCACAGCATGATGGATTTCGGCATCCTCAAGATGAAGGACGGGGACGTTTTCACCGAGGATCTGCCGCTCGAGAGAGCCTATCTGCTGATAAACGGCAAAATGACCTTTGAGTGGGAGGGCAACAGCGTCAGCGTTGACAGACCCAACTGCTTCGATTACTGCCCCTGGGTTCTTCATGTACCCAAGGATGTCAAGGTCGAATTCAAGGCTCACGGCGATGTCGAGATAGCCGTGCAGAGGACGGTCAACGAGACCGTATTCGCCTCAAAGCTCTACACCCCCGAGGAGTGCGCGAGCGAAAACAGGGGCGAGGGCACAATGCGTGAAGCCTCCACGAGGATAGTCCGCACGGTATTTGACTACTCAAACGCTCCGTATTCAAATATGGTGCTCGGCGAGGTCATCGGCTTCCCCGGCAAATGGTCGAGCTACCCGCCTCACTGGCATCCGCAGCCCGAGATATATTTCTACCGCTTCCTGCCCGAGAACGGCTACGGCTTCGCCGAGCTGTCGGAGGACGTGGTCAAGACTCACCACAATTCGACCGTCTTTATCACCGAGAAAGAGACTCATCCGCAGACCACGGCGCCCGGCTACGCAATGTGGTATCTCTGGGTCATCAGGCACATTGACGGCGATCCTTATATAACCCCCACCTTTGTTCCCGAGCATCTTTGGGTGACGGATTCCGACAAAGAGAAGGATATCTGGCCGCCTAAAAAGTAATTAAGGAGAGAGAATATGAAGCTCACAATGTCGCAGGCTCTTGTCAAATTCCTTGACAATCAATATATCAGCTTCGACGGTGCAGAGACCAAGTTTGTCGACGGTATATTCGGCATTTTCGGTCACGGCTGCGTTGTCGGCATAGGTCAGGCGCTCGAGCAGGGCGGCCACAACCTCAAATTCTATCAGGGTCACAATGAGCAGGGCATGGCGCACGCCGCGATCGCTTTCGCAAAGCAGAATAAGCGCCGTCGCATCATCGCCTGCACCTCCTCCATCGGCCCCGGCGCACTCAACATGGTCACAGCCGCAGGCACGGCGACCGCAAACCGCATTCCCCTGCTGCTGCTCCCCGGCGACACCTTTGCCTGCCGTCAGCCCGACCCCGTGCTCCAGCAGATTGAGCAGCCTACCGATTACACCGTCACCGCAAACGACGCTTTCAAGGCGGTTTGTAAATATTGGGACAGAGTGTCAAGGCCCGAGCAGCTCATGACCGCCTGCCTCAACGCAATGAGAGTTCTGACCGACCCGGCTCAGACCGGTGCGGTCTGTCTCGCAATGCCGCAGGATGTTGAGGGTGAGGCATATGATTACCCGGATTATTTCCTCAAAAAGAGAGTTTGGTATATCGACCGCAGGTCGCCCGTGCAGCGTGAGATCGAGGCTGCCGTCAGCGCAATTATGCGCAGCGAGAAGCCCCTACTTATAGTCGGCGGCGGCGTTACCTACTCCGAGGCTTGGGAGACCGCTCAGTTCTTCGCCGAGAAATTCAATATCCCCATTACCGAAACTCAGGCGGGTAAGGGCAATATCCGCTGGGATCATCCGCTCAACATGGGCGGCATCGGCGTTACGGGCGGCCCCGCGGCGAATACTCTCGCAAAGCAGGCTGACCTTATAATCGCCGTCGGCACCCGTCTGACGGACTTCACCACCGCATCAAAATGGGGCTTCCAGAATCCCGACGTCAGAATGCTCTCAATTAATGTGTGTAATTTCGACGCGTTCAAGATGGACGCAACCGCAGTTATCGCCGACGCAAAGTCCGCAATGCTTGATATCATGGGCGCCCTTGCAATGAGGGAATATCGCTCGAATTGGAGCGATGAGGAGCTTGCCGAGGTCAAGGAAGCCTACACCGCCGAGGTTGACCGTTGCTACAGCGTATATCTCAAGGAGGGGCTTTCTCAAACCCGCGCTCTCGGCGAGATAAACAAGCTCATTGACAAGAATTCCGTGGTCGTCGCCTCCGCAGGCAGCCTGCCCGGCTGTATGCAGAGACTTTGGCGCTCGTCCGTGCCCGGCTCATACCACATGGAATACGGTTTCTCCTGCATGGGCTATGAGATCTGCGGCGCCCTCGGCGCAAAGATTGCCGAGCCGCAGCGCGACGTTTACGCCATGGTCGGCGACGGCAGCTTCCTGATGCTCCACAGCGAGCTTTACACCGCCGTTATGGAGGGCTTAAAGGTCAACATAATGCTCTTTGACAACTCCGGCTGGGGCTGCATAGAGAATCTTCAGAATAATCAGGGCACCGAGACGTTCGGCACAAGGTTCCAGGCCCGCAATCCCCTCTCGGGTATGCTTGACGGCGCGATAGTGCCCATTGACTTTGCAAAGATAGCCGAGGGCTACGGCTGCAAGTCATACACCGTGACCAATGTTGCCGAGCTGCGTGACGCTCTCAAGGATTCCAAGAAGCAAAAGGTTCCCTGCCTCTTTGACATCAAGGTCGTCCACGGCAGCATGAGCGACGGCTACGACGCATGGTGGCGCGTGGGCGTCGCCGAGGTCTCCGAAAGTGAAACAGTTCAGGCGGCCTACGAAGCAATGCGCGAAAACATAGAAAAAGCAAGACTCTATTAATACAGCGGAGGAATAAATATGCTTAACAAAGAAAAAGTCAACCTTGCCATAGCTCCCATAGCTTGGACGAACGACGACCTGCCCGATCTCGGCGCAGAGAATACCTTTGAGCAGTGCGTGAGCGAAATGGCTCTGAGCGGCTTCAAGGGCAGTGAGATAGGCAACAAATACCCCAAGGATGTCGAGACACTCAAGCACAAGCTCGAGGTCAGAGGCCTGCGTATATGCAACGCATGGTTCTCCTCACTCCTACTCTCCGAGGGCTACGACGCAACTATCGAAGCCTTTATCAAGCACAGAGATTTCCTGCACGCTCTCGGCGCAAAGGTCATCGGCGCCTCCGAGCAGGGCAACTCCATCCAGGGCAAGAGCGTCAGCATCTTCGGCGAGAAGCCCGTTTACACCGACGAGCAGTGGGCTCTCATAGCAAAGGGCTTCAATGAGATGGGCAGACTTGCCAAAGAGAAAGGAATGTACTTCACCGTGCATCATCATATGGGCACGGGTGTTCAGACCGAGGCAGAGATCGACAAGCTCATGGAGATAACCGACCCCGACCTTGTTTATCTGCTTTATGATACCGGCCATCTTGCATTCTCCGGCGAGGACGCGATCGGCGTGCTCAAGAAGTATGTCAACAGAGTTAAGCACGTCCACCTCAAGAGCATCCGCCGTGATGTTATCAATGAGGGCAAAGAAAAGGGTTGGAGCTTCCTCGACTGCGTCAGAGCGGGTGCATTCACCGTGCCCGGCGACGGCGACTTCGACTTCACCCCCGTATTCGATATCCTTGCCGACGCCGATTACGAGGGCTGGGTAGTCGTTGAGGCGGAACAGGATCCCGCAAAAGCAAATCCCTATGAGTACGCCTGCCTCGCAAGAAAGTATATCAGCGAAAAGACCGGACTTTAATATCATTAAAAATCTGACCGTCGGGGCAACTCGGCGGTCATTTCGGAGATAGCGAATGAAAAGAATTATAAGTATTATCCTGGCGGTCTGCCTGCTCATATGTATGGCCGTTCCCGCCTTTGCGGATAATAAAAAAGAGCTGAATTTCAGCGTTCTCAGCGATATCCACTATTTCCCCAAGGAATATATAGGCAACCTCAACGGCTTTAACTACCGCCGCACTCTTGACAACGACCTGAAGCTCGAGCAATACGCCGACGAGATACTTGACGAGGCTATCCGTGAGATCCTCGCCAAAGGCTCAAAGGTGGTGCTCATCTCCGGCGACAACGCCATGGGCTGCGAATATCTGAGCCATGAGATGCTCACGGCGAAGCTCCGCAAGCTGACGGACGCCGGCGTTAAGGTCTACACCGTCCCCGGCAACCACGATATATCGAGACCCGACAAGATATCCAAACGATTTGTTGCCGACGACCCGGCCAAGACCGTCGTTAAGGCTGGTACGACCTATGTTGACGACCGTATGGTTGAAGTCAGGGGTACGACAAAGAGCGAATTTGCCGAGCTTTATAAGGATTTCGGCTACGGTGACGATGAGAGCATCATCGCAAGAGACCCCGGCGGCTCGCTCTCCTACTCCGCCGATTTAGGCAGCGGTTACCGTCTCATAGCGATCGACGCCAATGAATACAGCGGCGAACTCTGCACAGGCAAGAAATATCTCGAGGGCGATCTGCTCAATTGGGTCAACTCTCAGATAAAGGATTGCACCGCCGCGGGCGACATTCCGCTGCTGATGATGCACTATGACCTTATCGAGAAATACGATATGCAGTCCACCATCATGGGCGGCAACTTCCTTGACGGCGGCGAAAAACTCGCCGAGAGCTTTGCCGACCTCGGAGTGCGCTACGTATTCACCGGTCACTCACACGCAAACGACATTTCGTCGCTCACCACCAAGGCGGGCAACACGGTCTATGAAGTCTGCACCGGCTCGCTCGTGCTCCACGGCTCACCGATAAGGCACGCCAAGCTGAGCGGCGAGGATTGCAGCATCCGCACCGTATTCCCCCGCTCTATCGAGGGCATTGACGATTATCAGGCATTCTGCCGCAGCTACTATTACGACGGCGGAGTACGCACGATAATGAGGAACAGAGCCATTTTTGACGCAACGGAGGCTGTTGCGGGCGCACTGAGCACCAACGAAAAGAGCTACGCAAAGATCTATGATTTCTTCCTTGCGCTGATGACAAGGGTAATTGACACCCTGCTTGCGACCGAGTTGGACTGCGGCATAACGGTCGAAAAGATGCTGACCGAGATGTACCGTGAGCATTACGCAGGCGACGAGACCATCACACCGGAAATGAGCTCGGCTACCGACACTCTGGTGAACGGCAGCAAGTTTGAGATCGCGCTCGACATCGTATTCTCCTCAATCAGCGTTGTTTCAGGGCTTGAGAAGATATTAAAGCTCAATCCCTTGCACGATTCACTGCTTGACAAGGCGCTCGAAAAAGCCCTTGCGTTCATCCCCGCAAAGATACTCGGTATAGTCATCGGCGAATTCTGCCGAGGCATTTTCATCGACACATACCCCGCGGATAACAACGTCGACATCATCGGCGGCAAGGCCTTCCTCCCGGACAGCACGCCCTGCGCCGACCTTGCGGAGAGCGCATTGACTAAATTCAAGCATTACATCAAAGCGCTTTTCTAAGCGAAAAAATCACCGTGAAGCCCACAAAGCCTCACGGTGATAATTTTTTATCCGATTTTATCTCTCGCCCTTATCGTAGGGAATACCCTCAGCCTTGGGGGCGCGGGATTTCTTTGACGTGAACGCCAGCACAATCAGCGTCATGACATAGGGCAGCATATTATAAACATAGTTGCTCACTCCGAGCTGAGCGAGCATATACACGCCGTCGCCGTTGATGTCGAGCGTGCCCGCCGAAGCGGCAACACACTTGAACAGGCCGAAGATAAAGCCGACGATTGCGATATTCAGCGGCTTCCAGTTGCCGAATATCATAACTGCGAGAGCGAGGAAGCCGAAGCCCGCAACGCTGCCGTTCGCAGTGCCGTTTGAGGTCGTCAGGGCATATATAAAGCCGCCGAGACCCGCAAGAGCACCCGATATCGTCGTGCCCGCATAGCGCATCCTGTGGACGCTTATGCCGACGGAATCGGCAGCCTGGGGATGCTCACCGCAGGCGCGCAGCCGAAGCCCAAACTTGGTCTTATAAAGGATTATCGACAAGACAATATAAAGCGCAATGCCGATATAGGTCGTCAAATATACCTTGTTGAGCAGCACCTCGCCGATAACGCCGATATCCTGCTTGCGCTCAAAGCCGAAATCGGTCTTGAAGAGCATGAACCATGACGGTGCGTCATATTTGAGATTCAGCGAGCTTTGTCGGAAAAGAATGTTGACGAGGAAAAGAACTATGGCAGGCGCAAGGAGGTTCAGTGCCGTGCCGCCGATAGTCTGATCGGCTTTCATTTTAATTGCAGAGAAACTGAGCAGGAGCGAGAATATAGCGCCCGCCGCAGCCGTAACAAGCATCGCAAGCAGCAGCAAGAGCTGGGCTTTTTCCTGATCAAATCCGCCCTCCTGCATTGCTCTGATAAACCAAGCACCCGCAAAAGCACCGATTATCATTATACCCTCAAGGGCAAGGTTGATTATACCGCTTCTCTCGGCAAAAACACCCGCAAGAGCCACGAGGATGAGCGGAACGGTGTATATCAAAGTTTGCTGAAGCAAAAATGTCATTGTTTCTCACCCTCCCCCGCTTTTACTTCTTTAACATCATTTGCGCTGCTTTTATCGGCGCGTTTTTTCTTTTTATCGAGCAAGCCTTTGAAGAAGAGCGAAAATGCGCTGAGGTAAACGATCACGGCGACGATAATGCTTGCCATGTATTCGTTATACGGTGTGAAAGCGCTCAACTGGTTCCCCGATATTGTCAGATAAGCCATAAAGAGACCCGCAAACACCGTGCCTATCGGGTTGCATATCGCAAGCAACGCAACGGGGATGCCGTTGAAGCCTTCGTTCGGCAGAGTCATTGAAGTATTCCAGAAGAATTCAATATCACCCTGCAAATAATAGAGGGCGGCGCCTATGCCCGAGAGTGCGCCCGCTATCGCCATGGAGAGAACGATATTGCGCTTCTCATTCATGCCCGCATATTTGGCGGCGAATTTGTTGCTGCCGCAGGCTTTCAGCTCATAGCCGAAGGTGGTTTTGTTAATCATTATGTAGATAAATATTGCGATGACGATGGCGATGACAATGCCGACATTGGCGTTGCTTCCGCCGAGGAGCTTGTCGAGCCCCATCTTAGGGCTTGCCACGCCGTTGGAGTTGAGCTTGAGCGTATAGCCCACCTTGCCGTAATCGGTCATATTTCTGAACTTGCTGTTGTCAAAGATTATGGTAACAAGATTTGCGGCAATCCAGTTAGTCATTATCGAGGTTATGACCTCGTTGACGTTGAGAAAAGCCTTGAAAAATCCCGGAATGCAACCCCAAAGAGCGCCCGCAACAGCCGCCGTGAGGAAAGCGAGTATCCACACAAGCCCCGCGGGTATCTTTGATGTATCGAGCGACAGCGCAACGACTATGGCGCTCATCGTGCCCATAAGATACTGACCGGGCGCGCCGATATTAAACAGACCCGTTTTATATGCCAGCGCAACAGAGAGACCCGTCATTATAAGCGGAGTTGCTCTGAAAAGCATATCGCCGAAGAGCCTTGAATTGAAACCGAAGGTAAGAACGCCGCCCGCGTCAAGGTCTCTGCCGGTGTTGAAGATGCCCGCAAGCACTATCCTGAAGCCCTCCCACGCCGTGGTGGGGCTCATCGTATCAGAATTGAACAGTGAAACTATAAACAGCAACACGCCGCCGAAAATAATACCGATAAGAATTGATATCAGCGAAGAAGCCACGGTCTTGAGGCTGTCCGCCCGACGGGAGTCAAGCCGTCTGCCCTCTTTGGCTTTTTTATTCATCTGCGCTCACCTGCCCCTCGTTATTTTTCTTGGCGCCAGCCATATAGAGACCCAGCTCATCAACGGTCGTCATCTTGGGGTCAAGCTCGCCGACTATCTCACCCTCGTACATAACAAGGATTCTGTCGGAAAGATTCATGACCTCATCAAGCTCAAGCGAGACTATAAGCACCGCCTTGCCGAGATCACGCTGACGGACTATCTGTGAATGAATATACTCTATAGCGCCGACATCAAGACCTCTGGTGGGCTGAACCGCCACAAGCAGGTCGGCGTTCCTGTCTATCTCACGGGCAATTATAGCCTTTTGCTGATTGCCGCCCGACATACTGCGTACTTTTGTATCCGCACCCTGACCGCTCCTGACATCGAAGCGCTCTATCAGCTCGTCCGCATATTCACGCACAGCCTCACGGCGGATAAAGCCGAGCTTCTGAAATCTCGGCTCATAGTATCTCTGAAGCACAAGATTCTCTTGCAGTGAAAAGTCGAGAATAAGGCCGTATTTGTGCCTGTCCTCAGGGATATGGCTCATGCCCGCATTGCCGCGCTTCCTGACGCTGAGCTTTGTGATATCTCTGCCGCCGAGAGTTATTTTGCCGCCGCTCGGCTTCTCAAGCCCCGTCAGGGCATTTATCAGCTCGGTCTGACCGTTGCCGTCGATACCCGCGACGCAGACTATCTCGCCGCGTCTGACCTCAAACGAAACATCCTTGACGGCGTTGTTCTTATGGCGCTTTGAAGGCACGGTGAGCCCCTCGATCTTTAAGAATGCGTCGGTGGGCTCGGCGTCTTTTTTATCAACTTTAAGCTGGACGGGTCTGCCGACCATCATGTTTGAAAGCTCGTTTACATCGGTGTCGGCGATATTGACCGTGCCGATGCACTTGCCCTTACGCAGAACGGTGCATCTGTCGGCGACCTGCATTATCTCATTGAGCTTGTGGGTGATGAAAAGTATCGACTTGCCCTCAGCCGCAAGGTTTTTCATTATCTGCATCAGCTCCGATATTTCCTGCGGGGTGAGCACGGCGGTGGGCTCGTCAAAGATAAGTATCTCATTATCGCGATAGAGCATTTTAAGTATCTCGGTGCGCTGCTGCATGCCGACGGTGATATCCTCAACCTTTGCGGAGGGGTCGACGGCGAGGCCGTATTTCTCGGAGAGGGCGAGCACCTTTTTGAGCGCCGCCTTTTTGGTGAGGAAGCCTGCCTTATTCGGCTCAACGCCGAGGATTATGTTATCGAGCACCGTAAAAACATCGACGAGCTTGAAATGCTGATGCACCATGCCGATGCCGAGAGCCGTAGCGTCGTTCGGGTCCTTTATCTCGACGGTTTTGCCATTTTTGCGTATCTCGCCTTTCTCAGGCTGATACAGGCCGAAGAGCACGCTCATCAGCGTTGACTTACCCGCACCGTTCTCACCGAGCAGAGCGTGTATCTCGCCCTTGCGGAGCTTCAGCGTAACATTGTCGTTTGCGATTATTCCGGGAAATTCCTTGGTTATGCCGAGCATTTCGATTATATAATCCTGCTCCATACGCAATATCATTCCTTTTCAGAGAAATTCGCTGTTTATATTTTATATTATATAATATATCGAGCTTCTTTGCAAGTAAAAGCTGATTTTTGACATAAAAAAGGCTGCCGCCTTTCGGCAGCAGCCCGTGAATTGAGCTTACGCTATGAAATTAACGGTGACGTTCTCGAATTCAACCTTGTTTGCAAGGAAGTCGGTGTAGTCATCCTTAACGGTGAGGCCGCCGCCGGTCTTCATTGAATCAAAGATCTTCTGATATTCGTCCTTGGTGAACTTGTTGAATCTTGAGGTCTCGAACGGGAGGCCGACTGCGTCATCATCAACACCGAGGTTGGAGGAAACGCCGCCGACGGTATCCCACTTGCCGTCAAAGTATGCGCCGAGGATCTTCTGAGTAGCAGCTGCAAGGCCCTTCATTGCGGAGGTGATGACGGTGGTGGATTCCTCAGCCTGGTCAACGTCAACGCCGATCGAGAAAGCGTTCTCGGCAGCAGCCGCTGCGAATACGGAGTTGCACATTGAGCCGCCGCAAGCGAAGACGCACTCGGTACCGGCTGAATACCAGCCGCTTACCATGGTCTGAAGCTCTGCGGATGCAGAGTAGTTGGTGCCGTAAAGATAGCTGTAGTTAACTTCGCACTTAACATTTGCAGCCTTAGCAGCGTCCTGGATACCCTGGACGAAGCCGTAGCCGTATCTGTTAACAGCGGGGTTGGTGCCTGCGCCGCCGCCGGTGAAGCCGAGCTTGGTATTGCCTTCAACGACTGCTGCGTAACCTGCAAGATAGCCGCACTGCTCCTCTTTGAAAGCAACAGCTGCGATATTCTTGAGGTCGTTGCCTGCGGCATCCTGAAGCGGATAACCGTCGATGAATACAAACTTAACGTCGGGATACTCGGCAGCAACTCTCTTGAGAGCAGCTTCCTGAAGGAAACCGGGGGTAACTATGATCTCTGCGCCGCCGGTGATAGCAGCGACAAAGGCATTGTAGCGATCCTCGTCGTTAGCGTTGCTGTCATTTGCGGGCTGATAATACTTATAGGATTTGCTGTTCTGGCTTGCATAGAGCTTGACGCCGTTCCAAGTGCCCTGGTTAAAGGACTTGTCCTTGAGCTGGCCGACGTCGGTAACCATTGCGATGACATATTTGCCGTCGGTTGAATTCATCGTATCGGGGATATCGTCAACATTGACGGTATCGGTCTTTGAGGGCTGATCAGATGAATCGGTGGGATCGTTGTTGTCTTTCTTTCCGCAGGCGGTAAGAGCCACGCAGCCTGCGAGCATTGCGAGAACCATGAAAATTGCCAGGACTTTTTTCATAAGTAGACCTCCAACATATTTTTGCTTGTCTAAGCAAGCTGATTGTAGCACATTTTAAACAAAAAATCAATATTCCAATGCAAAAGACTTGAAAAAATTCATAATTATTGCTATTCTATACTCAAATAAAGGATACGGAGGACGTCAAATGGAGAATTCGGTAATAATCGGAATAGCCGGGGGCAGCGGCAGCGGAAAGACGACAATCACGAAGCGGATAACCGAGCGATTTCCGAATGAAGTAAGCGTTATCTATCACGATGACTATTATAAAGCTCACGACGACATGCCGTTTGAGCAGCGAAAGCTGCTGAATTACGACCACCCCGAATCCTTTGAGACCTCGCTGTTGACTGAGCATTTGCGAATACTCAAAAACGGCGGAGAAATCGACTGCCCGACCTATGATTATTCGCAGCACAACCGTATGCACGGCGTGACACACCGCATAAAGCCGAACAAGGTCATAATAGTCGAGGGAATCCTGATCCTCAATGAGGAGGAGCTGCGAGACCTCTTTGATATAAAAATATTTGTCGATACCGACGCCGACGTGCGGATCCTGCGCCGACTGCGCCGCGACGTTAAAGAGAGAGGCAGGAGCGTTGACTCGGTCATAGAGCAATATCTCGCCACCGTCAAGCCCATGCACGACCGCTTCGTTGAGCCGAGCAAGCGTTACGCCGACGTGATAATCCCCGAAGGGGGCAAAAATGAAGTGGCGCTCAATATGCTGCTCACACAAGTCGAAAACTGCATAGCCGACAAATAAGCGAAAGCCGCTGCTGTTAAAAGCAACGGCTTTTATCTTTTATTCTTCCGTTACGCCCTCAAGGAAATCGGTCTCCTTAACGAAGCCGTCTTTGTCAATGCGGAAGGTTTTGACCTCCTGCCTGCCGAAATCGGCGTAGAAACCGGCGTTAGCTGCGTCACAGACTATCGCGGCCTTGACGGGCTTGCCCGCAGTCTCGCAAAGACGGATTATGACATCACCCGAGCCGTCCTCACAGAATTTGAGAGCGGAGAGCGAAATATTGGGCTTATTTACGCTTATGAAGCTTTTCTTACGGGGCAGAGCGCCCTTGTGATAGCCCACGGGCACGGCGACGAGCTTCTGATTGAGCTTGTCGGCCTCTTGCTGCACTTCGCTCGCCTCGGCAGCGCCCTTGTGCGGGTATATGGCATACTCAAATCTCTGAAGCCCCTCGTCAGTGTAGCTGAAATCGGCGGCGGGTCTGTTTGAGTAGTGATCGGCAAAGATGCAGTTACGCAGCATAGTCAGGCGCAGAGTACCGTCCGGGCAGTCGTAGCTGTATTTTGCGTCGCTGATGAGCGAAACGCCGTAGCCTTCGGCTGTGACGTCGCCCCAAGTGAGCGCAGGCTCCTCCTCGCCGTTGCACGGGCGTTTGATGAACCCTGCGGGTATCTCGTAAGTGGATATCGGGTCGATGCCGGCAACGGTCACCGGCATCTTGAGGATAGTCAAAGGCTCCTGCCAAAGAATGCGGCACTTGACTCTGATGACCTTGCTGCCGGCTGCGAGGATGAAATCCTGAGTGAGATATGAGCCATTATAAACGTGCTTCACTCTGACAACGGCTCTTGCCGCGCCGCACTCGACAAGCTCAATGCTTGCAAGCTCGGGCTTCGCTATCTCGTCATGGAATCTGAATATCATATGCGCCCAAGTATCGGGCTTGGTGTTGTCAAATATTGCGGGGACGCAGAATTCGCCGCCGACATATTCGTGACCGTCTTCCTTTGAAACGAGGCTGCTGATGCCGCCGTTTTTGTCGTCAAACGTCACTCTGAGGTATTCATTCTCGATAGTCAGGACGTCCGCGGAAACAGGACTTTGAAGCTCGGGAGCTTCCACAAATTCGGAATCCTCATGCCACAGCCAATAAACGGCATAGCCGAGGGCGGGCACTTTAGCGATAAACTCGGTGTCAAGATGCGAGTCGTTCGACCTTGAGGAACGGACATTCTGAAAAAGTGCGTCGTTGCCGTCGCTGTCAACTACTCTCTTTGAGGGGTGATATGTCCTGACAGGCGATTCAACGTCGTGTGCGAGCGGGTTAAAGACAACTATGGGTCTGGGGAATCTGAGATTGCGGCAGTGGTGGCGCTCGTGGCAGGTCACGCTGTCCGAAACACCGTCAAGCCATGTATCAATATTGAGCGAGAGCTTGAGCAGAGCCTTGTTCTCCTCTTTAGCGGCAACGGTCATTGCGCCGCCCATAGAGTCCCTGACATCGTCATAGGCTTCCATTATCGAGCAGCCGCAGAGGATATCATGGAACTGATTGAAGCAAACATCTCTCCACGCCTCGGCGAATTTCTCCGTAGCGGCGGGCAGATCTGTGGTAAGCGCGGCAATGGTGTTCCATTTCTCGGCGCTCCTGAGCCAGAATTCGGCTCTGCGGTTGAGCTGCTTAACCATTGAAGTGGCGGAGTAGCAGCCGCTCGCGTGGTGCTGCAATTCGTCGCTCCATACGGGCAGGTCGAGCCTGTCGGCACACATCTCCTCAAAATATCTGTCGGGCGATGAGAACTTCAGCTCGTCATAGCCCTCATTTTTGAGCTTGAGCAGGTAATCAAGGTCGCCCTTGGTCGGGCCGCCGCCGTGATTGCCGACTCCGCAGAATATCATCATGCCGTGGCCGTCGTTCTCGGCTCTCTTGCGGGCATTTGTAACCTCTCTGTCAAGCGACTTCGTGCCGCTCGCACCGTAGGAATCGGAAATCCTGAATGTGAGCACCCTCGAGCCGTCGGCGCTGTCCCACCAGAAAAGATCCTCAGGGATATCGGGGTTCTCATGCATACCCGGTCTCATCATCACATAGCAGCGCATCCCGCTCTTTGTGAGCAGCTGAGGCATCATGGCATTGTGACCGAACGAATCGACATTGTAGCCGACCTCGCAGATCTTGCCGAACTTCTCATAGTAATAAAGCTGGCTGTAGAGTGCCTGACGGGCGAAGCCCTCTGTGCCGGGCATATTGCAGTCCGGCTGAACCCACCAGCCGTTGACGGGCACCCATCTGCCCTTTTTGACGAGCTTGGTTATCTCGGCAAAAAGCTCGGGGTCGATCTCCTCGACCCATTTATAATAGGAAGCGGAGGAGCAGGTGAAAATAAAGCCGTCGTATTCATTGAGCCTGTCGACTGCGCTGCGGAAGGTTTGGAGCACTTCGCCGCAGCCCTCCTGCCAGCGCCAAAGCCATATCGGGTCAAGGTGAGCGTTGCCGATAATATGTATGCTGTTATTCATATCAAATCCTCCAATTATTCAAAGAAGCCGAAGAATCTGCCGATCCAATAGGCAAAGGTATATATGTAGCAGCTCTCAACGCAGCTGCTGCCGCCGGAATCCTCGTTTTGATACTGGAGAGGATTGCGGTCATATTTTGAGATAAAAGTCTCGTCCGGCTCAAGCAGCACGGAGGATTCGAGCGAGCCCATACGGAGCTTCTTAACGGGCACGTCGTGCCTGCCCTGACAGCTTACGCCCGCGGCAAGACGGCTGATATTCGTCCTGTAGAACCACGAAGCCATGCGCTCAAGATCGACCTCTTCATCGGGGCACGAGAGCATAAACGGGATATCGTAGCCGGGGTTGTGCTCCCTCTCGAGCGAGGTGCGCCATGACTTGAAGCCCGCACGGTATTTTGCAAGCAAGGTCTCGTCCTTCTCAAGCAGGCAAAGACCGGTGAACGCGCAGACGGCAAGCATATGGTCGCCGTACATTATCTCTTCGGGGAAATCAAAGCCCATGGAGAGGCTCATCTGATAGAGTCTGTCGAAGTGCTTCTCTGATATATCCGCATAGCCGAGATCGTTTATAAGATGCTCATAGCTCCTGCGCCACTCGCCCTGCTCACCCGTTATCCTCATGGTAACGAGGTGATACATAAGCACCTCAGCGGCATTGAGCGGAGCGTCTCCCCAACCGAAGTCGGTGTCAAAATATCTTGTGCTCCATTTAGCCCAAGTTGTCGGCTGACCGGAGAAGTCAAGGAATTCATAGTTGCTGTCGATTATGTGCTTCATAAGCGCCTTGGCGGATATTTTGATAAGCTCGTCAAGCTCGGGATCATCGCAGGCGAGAAATTCGTGAGCGACAAGCATCTGAGCGAAGTGATGGGTCACCTCGTCGCTGCTGGTATCGGCTTTATAAACAAGGCCGTCAGTCGTGTAGCCGAGGTCGGTATAGAGCTTTGCGAGCCTCTCGGGCACCTTTGTGCCCGCATATATCTCGGTGCCCACGCAGCCTCTTTTGAGCGCCTCTGTGGTCTCGATGCAGACGGCCTTACCGCCGCCGATGCGGAAGAAAATGCCGTCGTCGGGCACAGGCTCGTCGGGGCAGAGATAAGTCCTTGCCGCAAAGCCGTCACCCCTACAGGGAATATGGAGCAGCAGCAGGCAGGCCTCAACGGCACGGGTCGCCACTCTCTTGGCTTCAAGCGTCTCGGGGTCGTCAGCGCCCTTTTCACGCTTGAGGGTCGCATATTTGAACACCTCACCCATTGCAAAGCCCGCGGTGAAGCTGCCGTCGTTATCGGAATGCGAATAATGGTGCATTGAGTCGAGGTCGCCGGGTATCCTCAGCCCTCTCTGGCTGACCATTCCCCTGCGATCAACGTATTTAAGAGTCTCAGCGAGCAGCATATTGCACTTGTCGAGCGTTGAGAGAGGCTTCATCTCGATATAGGCTGCGCCCTTGTCGGTGAGCACCCAAATGCCGTTGCCCTCGGGCAACAGCGCGCGGACATTATTATCGGGCAGGTCTCTCGGGGCGCTGAAATACATAACTCTGTCGCACTCGCGCTCGGAATCCTTATCGTATCTCGTTAGACCCGTCGAAGCGCCGAACCAAACTGCGTCGGGAGTCTCGGCGCAGCAGGTGTAGTCGCTCTTCTTTGACGGCAGAGGATACGGGAAGCCCTCAAGATCCGGCTTCACGCACTCGGCCTTAAAAAGCGCCGAGGGAACACGGGGGTCGCGGGGCTCATAGAAAGTGCGGAAGCGGTTAAGATGGTCTTTTAATTTGAATTTATTTCTCATTGCACACCTCGGATAATTAAATATATAATTATAATAACAGAAGAACGTGGCATATGCAACCAAAATTTATTTAAAATATCCATAAACTCATTTACAAGCGGCAAGTAAAATGGTATACTAAGGCTGCAATAAATCAGAGAGATGCAAGGTAACACGATGCTTGAATTCAAACCGATAACACCGAACGACACCCCCGAGCTTAAAAAATATTTCTGCGCCCGACCGCCGCATTTTTGCGACAGGACCCCGGGCGTTGCCGTGATGTGGCGGCGGATATATTCAAATCACTACTGTGTTTTTAACGACACGCTCATTATCCGCTCAACCCTCGGCGGCAAAGCGGAGTACCTCTCCCCCGTCGGCAGGGATTTTGACGGAGCAGTCGAGGCGGTCACGGCTCATTGCGCCGAGATAGGCGAAGAAGCCATATTCTACGGGCTGACGGATGAAGAGGCCGACTCGCTCCTCGAGAAATATCCCGACAGCAGCCGCCATGCAAACAGAGACTGGTTTGACTATGTATACGATAAAACCGCTCTTATGACCCTCAACGGCAAGAAATACGCTGCACAGCGCAACCATATCCACAAATTCACCGCGCTCTACCCCGACTACTCTTTTGAGCCAATATGCGACGAAAATATTCCCGACCTCATCGCATTCACCGAGAATTTCCACTTCCATGCACTCAAAGAGGGCGGCGACGCTGCCGCCGAGGTCGGTATGTGTATGGGCGCTCTGAGAGAGTTTGCCCTGCTCGGCATGGTCGGTCTGGCGCTCAGGGTTGGCGGTAAAACAATCGGTTACACAATAGGCGAAACTGTCGGCGATATGTTTTTTGTCCATATTGAAAAGGCCGATACCGAATATCAAGGCGCATATCAAATGCTTTCTAACACATTCTTAAAGACTTACGCCACGGGCGACGATATTAAATTTGTCAACCGTGAGGAGGACTGCGGCGACGAGGGATTAAGGCGCTCAAAGCTGTCATATCATCCCATAGCACTGCCACCAAAAAACACAGTTATCATAGCGAAATAACGGAGCACACCCGTTTTTTCAAATATCCCCCAATAAACAGGAGGTACATTACATGAGAAAGATCATCGCAGCAATACTCGCACTCACCCTCGCCCTCGGAGCCTGCTTCATGCTCTCTTCGTGCGGCGGCAAGACAGACGACCCCACCACCACGGCGGCTGCCGACAATTCCGAACCCGTTGAAGATACCGCAGCTCAGAGCGAAGCCCTGACAGGCGACAACGGCGAGACCGTCACGCCGTCAGAATCCGCTCCCGCCGAGATACGGACCCCCGCCGAGGAGCCCACCACTCTTGTGGCGGTCACAGCGCCCGTCGGCGGCTCGGTCGCCGATATCGTTACATACTACAACAACGCGGTCAACGGCGCTAAGAAGTATCCAGGCAAAATTACCGTCAAGCGCACCCAGGGCACGGTATCGAGCCTTGAGGAGATCTCCATAGGCCTTGCTCAGGGCGTTGTCGAGGGCGTTCTGCCGAACGATTACCCCAAGAACGAGACTCAGACCTTTGTCAACGGCAAGAGCAGCTCCGGCAAGACCGCCGCTTCCTTCTTCCCCGTTGACGACAAGCCCTACGCCAGCAATCTGACCCCCGCAGGCATCAAGAGCGCGACCTGCACCGCAAACGGCAAGGGCAGCAAGATTGTTATCACCCTCATCAGCGAGGACGGCAACGACATCAACTTCGTTCCGAAGCATCACGCCTCCTGCGCCGATACACTTGCGCTCACTCAGGAGGATCTCGACCCCCTGACCATCAACGAGTGCCACATCACCTACACGGGCATGACCCTGACTGCCGAAATAGACGAATTCGGCAGAGTGACTTCTCTTAAGGTCAGCGAGCCTGTCACCATTGAAGGCAAGGTCGCTTGGAAAAAGCTCAACCTCATCGAGGTCAAGGTCCTCGGCACCTGGAAGCAGGAATTCGTCGTCACCTACTGATCGTTAAAGCGAAATACAAAATCGGGGCTGCGATAAATTCGCAGCCCCGAAATTTTATTATGGTATGTTATTTTACATATATGGGATTTGTCCACGCCATTTTTCCGTCGACATCAACGACGGTCGCGCGGATATAGCTGTAATCGTCTCTGAGGTCACGCTCGGCGTGAGTTATAAGTTCGCCGTCATCAGCCTTAACTATACGAGTCGGGTGGCGGTCGGCGTGGAAGCGTATTTTGGAGCAGGGTGAGCATTCGACATGAGCTACGCCGTCCTCGACATAGAAATCCTTGATCTCAGGGCCGCAGGAGGAATAGAACGCGCCCTTGACAAGCGCATCAAGCACCGCCTTGTCGCTCTTCTCGGCGTTGACCATGACCCAGCCGTTGCAGTGCTGACGCATGGGGTGACCGTCGTCGACAGCAACGCCCCAAATCTTGTGACCGAGACCGAGCATTTCATCCCAATAGGGAGCGTCAACGTCCATGTTGTTATCCATTACGCAGCCGCTGTTCCAGACCTCCATAGCGAATTCGCCGATCAGCTTATCAAAATATCTCGCCGGAGTTGAGCTCCACTCAGGGTGACAATAGAAAGTGATGTTGCCCTTGGAATGGATCCAATCAAGATACTGCTGGAAATCGAACTGGTCATGCACCCTGCCGCTCTCAAATCTGTCGCCGTCGGCGAAACCGTTGCTCTCGTCATTCGGGCCGAGGCAAACGGTGTGGAAGCAGCGAAAGCCGATATCATTATCAAATCCCGCGTCAAACTCCATGCCGGGGATTATGAGCAGCCCCGCATCGGGAGCGTAATCGGTGCGGTTATAGACCCTGTGGTCGGTGAGGGCAAGGAAATCATAGCCATGGACGGCATGATAGCGCTCGACCTCCTCGGGAGTGCCCGAGCCGTCGGAACGGGTGGTGTGGCAGTGAAGACCGCCCTTCAGCATTTTTTCGCAAGGCTCAAACGCAGCCTGTCTTATGATTTTTGAATCAGCCATAGCTTCTCCCTTCAGTTAAAACGCACTTCAACAGTATGTCTGCCTCCCGAAACCTTGACGGTAACATCGCTGTTTTCTTTTGTATAATCGGCCTTTGCGCCGTCAACGGTGATCGAGACGATATCTCTCGGCACGCAGATAATGGCATCGCCGCCGCACTCGCTCTCGAACGCAAGAGAGAACACTTTCTTATCCTCGTCGCAGTGATAGGATTCTATAACGCCGGGTATCGCCTTGGGGTACGGGCGTGAGAATATCTTCATCAGCGGGGTCTTAAGCCAGCCGTCGGTGTAGCACCAATAGGTGTTGCTCCACTTGTTGGAGTCAAACATATCAAGCAGGAAGCTGACGTGGGGCAGCCAGCCCTCGCCTTCTCCGCCGCCGCCCCATTCGCCGACGATAACGGGCATATGTAATCTGTCCTGAGACTTCTTATGCTGGGCAAACATACCGCTGACTCTCTCATTGCTCGCATACTTATAAAGCTCGGTATCGACCATGAAGTCATAAGCATGGGGGGCGAACGCCTGATTCTGCTCCCTCTTGCCGTCGACGGTTATCGGCGGAGCGGAGAACGGAACGGTGGTGTTTGACCAGTAGCAGTTATCGAGCATTATAACGCCCTTATCGGTCACGCCTCTGATAGCCTTGGTAACTCTCGAGAGGAACGGAGCGTATTTATTTATATCGAAATCACGGATGCAGTCGTCGAACACGGAGGTCGCCTTCCTGACGACGCTTGACGATATCTGCTCAAGCACTTTGGGCACCCTGTCCTTTGAGAAAACGGCGTCAGCAAAGAGCTTGCCTTGCTTAATCTCGCGGTCAAAGAGGATGACCCTGACAGCCTTGAGGATAAGCTTTTTAAAAGCCTTGCCCGCAGCCATGCCGGGGAACGGCTCATTCATCAGGTCGAAGCCGAAGAGAGCGGGCTTGTCTTTGAATCTCTCTGCAACATGGGTCCAGCAGTCGGCATACCATTCCTGGAGCCCCTTTCCGTTCACCTCACGGTTAGCCCAGAAATTGTCAAACGCCCTCTGGCAGTATTTGCCCCAGAAATATCCGGCAGCCCAAACGCCCTTGATGGGCTTGACTTCATACTGATCGGTTATTGTAGCCCATGCCGGTGCGCCGTCGCCGTTGCACTTGGGCGAATAAAGATCCTGATGCATATCGAGATAGGCATATATTCCGTATTTCTCGCAAAGCTCAAGTATACGATCGATCTCATCAAGGTATTCATCATTATAATCACCCGGGGTCGGCTCAAGCTTCGCCCATGTGAACCCGAGCCGGATAAGGTTGAAGCCCTTGTCGCGGAATTCAGACAGCAGCTCATCATCGACGGTGTAAGCATACTTCTGCTCACCGGGCTTATAATCGCTCTTATCAACGATGTTAACGCCGTTGAATATCCTCTCTCTGCCGAGCTCGTCGACAAATCTTGTGGAATCGGTTCTTATAGTGTTCATTTCGGACTCCTTTTCTGAGTTAGATATTGTCTTTATGCGGCGACCGCCTCTTTTTCAGCGGCTTTCTTTTCAAATATATTCGTGAAATTCAGCAGGAAGAGCAGGATATACGCCGCCTGCATCGGAATATTCTCGATTATCGCACTCTTGCCGACGGTTATGAGCAGCACGAGCATGGTAGCAAGTATGGCGCAGAAGATGATGAAGGCAGCAAGGAACGCGCCTTTCTCTTTTCTCGCCTTGCTGAAAAGCAGGATAACCATCGGAGCAGCGCAGCAGAATGCGAAGATGAGTGCACCCGCCCAATGAGCCATGCAGCGGGGGGAATCAAGGTGCATCTCCTCACCCATTGACGGGCAGTTGATAGTGACGAATATTGCGGCGCTGCCTATCGAGCCGAGGATAACGCCGAGCTTGCTGTTATAGTTATAACGTCTGTAGGCAAACATGGTGTTGGTGAAGATGGTCATTGAGGCGAAAACGCCCCAGCCTCTGAAATGCCAAGGAAAATCAAGGCCTATCATGCTTGCTGTTATTGTCTTGACCTTCTCGATGAAGGGCTGATCGCCGAAGAAGCCGTACCATGTAACGTAAACACAGCCGAAGATGATGCCGATAAGACAAAAAGCCTTTATTGCCTTCGTGAGCTGCGGGGCATAGAGAATATCCTTTATGTAGAAAATGAACATCAGCAGACACACGGTGGAGAGAACGACCCACACCGGATAGAGCCATTCGTGACCGAGCATACCGCTGATATTTGCATGGAGCACTCCGTCGACCGTACGCTCGGCAACGGTAGCGTAATTCACAAGCACGATATCCTTCATAAAGAATACCATCCATATGAGATATGCCAAAGATATGGCTATCCACATGGCAAGATATCCCTTAGGCATACGGTTCTTGGTTTGCTGCATAAATTCTCCTCCTATAAATTAAAAAGTGTTAATAATAGATTAACATATAGTTATCCAAAAAGCAACAGATATCGTATAAAAAAGCGCCGCGGTTTTGCCGCAGCGCTAAATGCCGAATAATCATTTCAGCCTTGATATGTATTGACAGGTGACATAGATGTTTTGAATCTTCTTAGCCTGCGAGCCTATGGGCGTCTCAATTATCGGCTGGGTCTCGGAGGGAGTAACATAAAGCTTAAAGGCTATTACATCCTGTCCGACCCGCATATCTTTGATGTTTTTATACTCAAAGTTTCTGTTCTCAACGCCGAGGTAGTTAAAGACTATATCCTCAAGGTCGTGCCCCGAGAAGAGCTTGATGACGTCATCCTCATCATGCATATCAATGATAGCCTTTGCCTCCTCAAAGGTAAGCGGGCAGCATTTGAACTCGCCTTCGTTTAAGATAGACATAACATTCTGATTATCGACCAGAAGCAGCGGAACAAGCGAACGTGCCATAGAGATCACCCTTCTTTCATTGAATTATCAAGCAAAATAGATAAAAAATATCCGTATCGGCTTGAATTTGTATTCATTATACATAAAGAAATGCGAAATGTCAATACCAAATGCTTATTCCAAAATATTTGATGTTATGAAGTCAACGCCCCACTTGCAAAGCTCCTCGCCTCTGTCCTTATCGTTGCAGGTCCAGCAGTTGACCTTTGCGCCGACTGCATGGACGGCGGCGATACGCTCGGCTTTAAGCTCCGTATAGCGGATATCGAGATCAAAGCCGTATTTGGCAAGCAGCTGCGGCAGGTCGTCGGAATAGCTGTCGACGAGGAACTGCACCTCGCTCTCGGGGATAATCTCTCTAAGTTTAACAAGATTATCAAAAACGAACGAGATGAAGATTACATTCTCAAGGTAATCGCAGTCCTTGATCTCATCGCAGATAGCGGCTATCTCGTCGGAGGTGAAAGCGTTTTTTAGCTCGAGCACGGCTGTCTTGCCGTATCTCTTGCAGGTGTTTATGTATTCGGTGAGGGTCGGGATATGCAGATCCGCTCTCCCCTTTTTATCATCGGTGTCGCAGAGTAAGAGTTTGCGAAGAGTCTCAAAGGTTGATTTCTCGACCTCGAGGTCATCTATAGCCACTCTGCCGGTGGTATCGTCGTGGATGATGACGAATTTGCCGTCGACGGTCTTATGAACGTCGGTCTCTATGCCGAAATAGCTGCGGTTGCCCGCGGCGACAAAAGCCGCGTTCGTATTCTCTTTCTCAATGCCGCTGAGGCCCCTGTGGGCTATCATTTTAGCGGTGCGTGTATCAAGTTTAATTGAATCCATTGTAATTCTCCTTCCTTATTTATCAAAACTCAGGCTCACAAGCAGCGGATAATGGTCGCTCGGGTATGCCCCGCCGTAGACTGTGTCGACCACTCGATAGGAATTGACCTTAAAGCCCGTTTTGGATATCATAACATAGTCGATGGGCTTCCTGTCAAGCTGCCTGCCGAAATCCTGATAGGTGCAGCCGCCGACAGAATTCTCCGTCTGATATTTGACATCGAGGAAATTCTCGGTTGCGCTTCTATAGGTCTCGGAATCCTCAACGCAGTTGAAGTCGCCCATTATCATTGCGGGCAGCGAGCCGAACTGCTTTATCTTGTCGAGCACCACGGCGATACCTTTTATTCTCGCCTCGTCGCTGACATGGTCAAGGTGGGTGTTGAATACGACGAATTTCACGCCGCTCGCCTTATCGGTCAATATCACATAGCTGCAAATTCTGTAGCAGGCGGCGCCCCAATCCTTGCTCATGGTCTCGGGAGTCTCCGAGAGCCAGAAGGAGCCTTTATCGGCAAGCTCGTATTTATCGCGGCGATAGAATACCGGGCAGCCCTCCGACATCGAGGCTTCATCCCTGTATGTAATGACCGAGTCATACTGCGGCAGGCTGCTGCAAAGATAGGCGTAGTGATACTTCGTAGCCTCCTGGAAGCCGATTATGTCGGGCGAGCACATCTCGACATTCTTGATTATGAGATCGGCTCGGTAAAACCAGCTCTTCCTGCCGAAATCGGTCGGCGAAATGCAGCGCAGATTGCTGCTCATCACCCGCACCTCACCGTCGGCGGAGACATCATTCACCTCGACCGCAGTCATATGCTTGCGGTAATGCGGATAATACCAAAGCTCGACCGCGCCCAAGACGAGCACGATAACGAGCAGGGCGCTGAGGATACCGAGAAACACTTTCTTTGACTTTTTCATCATCAAACCTCCGTATTCATTGAAAAAACGCAGCCGCAATACTGCTGACGATACAGGCAGTATTCCTTTGACAGAACTATCGAGCGCTGATAGCCGCCCCGCTTCTTGAAATCGGACGGCAGGTACTCGACCCCGTATTTTTTCTCAAGCTCAAAGCCTATCTTGTTGATAAGCTGAGCATTCTTGTGCGGGCTGACGGTCAGCGTGGTCGCAAAGAGCGGGAAGTCGTTCTTGCGGGCATATTCCGCCGTGCGCGACATCCTGAGCAGGAAGCATTTCTCGCACCTTGCTCCCCCCTCCGGCTCGCCCTCAAGCCCCGCAGCCGCCTCAAAGAACGGCTCGGGCGAGGGATCGTCCTCGGCTATCGTCACCCCGCTGCAAAACGGTGCTTTTTCATAGAGCTTATAAAGCTCGCCGAGGCGCTTTTTGTATTCCGCGCCGTCGGTTATGTTTGGGTTTGAGAAAAACACGGTTATATCGAAATATTTTGTCAGGTATTCGAGCACATAAGACGAGCACGGTGCGCAGCAGGCGTGCAGCAGCAGCCTCTCACGCCTCCCATCGGCGCATAGTCGCTCTATAGCCTTGTCCGTCTCAAGCTGATAATTTATCTTTTCCATCTGATCGCCTCTTTGCTTCATAATACCATATCGGATACGAAATGTAAATAGCAATCCGCCGCAACCGGTTAATTCCGATTGCGGCGGATTTATGCGCGAGTTTAGAATATTTCTATCTCTGCATTTCTTCATCAAAAGCTATCAATTTCGCTAATGCGGTAATTATTAGCCCTGTATTTTGTCTACGATATCAAAGAAGAAGCCGGTGAAAACGCCTACACAGACCATAACAGAAGTTGAAATAATTAATACTGTCATAAGAATTTTCAGCTTTGATGAAATTATTTTCCTCTTTTTTATCAGAATAAAAGACAAAAGTACCGGAACCACACATGGCACCAAAACAGATAATGGATAGTATAGAATCATCAGTATCATAGAATATCCAAACACATCTTTACTTATCAGCAAATAAGCACTCGGAAGTGATGAGATTATAAAGAAAATCGCATTAATTGCGGCAATCACAATAATAAGCCATGTAGGTTTATTCTGACCTTTCATTTTAATTGTCGATTTAATTCCGATAAACAGTATCAAAATAGGTAAAGTCGTTAAGAAAAGCAAAATTAAACCATTTAAAAATAAATAGAATTTTTCCATCGTTTTACCTCAATCTTCTTCTTTGAACTCTATACGATGTTTTATCTCTTTCCTGCAACCTTTTTCTTTCTTTAATTCCAATCATTCCTTTCATTTAATTATAAAATCCCATTAATACTGCATAGGTATTCTTCGTCACAGAGTATCGTTTAAAATCTTTTGCATTTTCTGACAAACGAACAAACTTTTCATAATCCATATCTGCGTCATAGTTTGCTATTGACAAAAAGCAATTGTTTGAATAAGAATTGCTATACAAATAGATAACATAGTTCTCTTTTTGCTTTGTTTCAATAATTACAATTCGGTTGTTAGGTCTTGACGGGTTAAATTTACCCCAACTCTTTGAAGAAGAATAATATGTCCAAGTTTCTTGACATAGAGAGTTTTTGATTTTTTGTAATTCGGATACATCGGTTATTGCCTTTACCTCTGTAAATTCTTCATCGACATCCTTGCTTGCTTTATACAAAACTCTTATTCTGACGAATTCAACATCGCGAAATGGATATATATCGTTTTGTGCTTCGCCATTTATTAAAGTGCTTAACTTATTATAAAAGCTTTGTGTCTCAAGAGTTGGTTTAACAGATAAGTCTCTTTGCGGAACAGGGTCATTTTCTGCACGTCCGGCATTATCTGCTTCGGTCTCAATAATGCCATAATCTCCTTTAATAGAATTGTTTAAAGATGTTGATTGATTAACCATATCATATTTCGGTTTATAATTGCAACCAAACAAAAAGCAAAAAGCGAACAGTAAAAATAGAAAAATGATTTTCCTCATATTCATTCCTCCTATCAAAAAGCATCCAATACATAATGGCCCATCGGACTCACCCCCTTGGGTCTGATTCTGTGTCTTTGCAGTTTTAAATAGTTGACAATTGCGAGGACTGACGAGAGAATTCGCTTTAACAGTAAATTCTTTTTCATGTCTTTCTCCTTACACTTTTTTAACACGCTTTGAAATATCCGATCGCTTAACCGTAGCTATCATCTGTTTTTTTATTACTCCGTCAAAACGAAGCAACGGCGGAATTGTATATTGATCGGTACTGCAACTATTCGCATTGAGCACTAATCTATTCTCCTATAAATTATAACGCAACAGATATCAATAATTGGACAAAATATAATAATATTTTCAATTATACCATTATGTGTTTTGTTGTTATGAAGAAATGAAGTATCTTATGTATCCGTTTTGTTAGTGTGTTATATATTCCGTAGACGTATCTCTTTAGTTGTGATTGTATTCTTATTACTTGACATCTTACATACCAAAGCTCCGACAATCTTCTGACAAAAAAGCGACAACAAGTACTTGACGTATGCAAAAAAAGTTATAAAATGAGTAAAAAACTACGAGAATAAGGATGCGTTCGAAGACTTTAGTCCGGTAAAGTCCGGTACAGAGGCTTAAAAAACGGTAAATTCGGCAAAAATTCGTCAGTTTTGATGCCAATATAGAATTTTGCTCAACTAACGCAAAATTCCGCTCCGACAAGATAAAAGCCCCGAAAGTCTAGCATATCAAGGCTTTCGGGGTTTAACTGAAATTGATTAAAACAGTATTGTTTGTTCAAGGCCGGGCGTCTTGCGTATTTCATAATTGCTGATTTATTGTGCATGCCGAGCAGGAGGAAGAAAAGCAACCGCCGGAACAGCCGAGATTTTCATTTGCAACGGCAAGCATAAGACGAATTCTGTTTTCCTGATTAACCTTTGTTGCACCGGGGTCATAGTCGATCGGAACAATATTTGATTCGGGATACATATCTTTGAGCTTCCTTATCATGCCCTTGCCGACAATATGGTTCGGCAGACAGCCGAAGGGCTGAGCGCATACGATATTGCCGTAGCCGCTTTCGATAAGCTCCATCATTTCAGCTGTCAGAAGCCATCCCTCGCCCATTTTACAGCCGGGTCCGATAATCTTTGTGCATATTTCCTTGATATGAGCATAGGTTGACGGAACGGTGAAACGCCCGTAAGCCCTTACAGCGTCAAGCAATGTGGTTTCAATTCTCGTTAGATACCAGATAGCAAACTGCATTGCAATCTTTTTAAGCTTGCTTCCGCCGTAGAGCTTGATATCCTCAAGTCTGTTATCGACCTTAAAGAGGAAGAAGCCCAGAAGTCCGGGAACCATAACCTCACAGCCTTGATCGAACAGGAATTCCTCAAGGTGATTATTGGCAAGCGGAGAATACTTAACATAAATCTCGCCGACAACGCCGACCTTTGTTTTGACAATATTCTTTACGGGAACCTCCGAAAAGGACTTTGTAATCTCGGGAAGAAGCTTTTTCATCTCGCCGAAAGAATATCCTCTGCCCTTTCTGAACATCTCGCTGATACCGTCAATCCATTTCTGTACGAGCCTTTTACACTCCCCCTCATTCTTTTCATAAGGCTCGACCTGGTTTTTGAGAAGCATAATCAGATCGCCGTAGATAATTGCCGAGAGCATTTTAAGAGCCATTGAAATCCTGATTTTGAAGCCACTGTTTTTCTCAAGTCTCGAAAGGTTAAGAGAAATAACGGGAACCTGCGGATAGCCCGCCTTTTTAAGCGCTTTTCTGAGCAGATGAATGTAGTTTGAAGCACGGCAGCCGCCGCCCGACTGAGTTATCATCAAAGCGGTTTTGTCAGGGTCATATTTTCCCGTATTCAAGGCGTCAATAAGCTGACCGATAACAAGCAGCGCAGGGTAACAGGTGTCGTTATGAACATATTTTAACCCCTCGTCAACAACCGTTCTGCCGTCGTTTTTGAGAAGCTCAACCTTGTATCCGTACTGAGAAAAGATGTTGATAAGCAAAGAAAAATGTATGTCTGCCATATTGGGAGCAAGGATTGTATAATCCCGCATCTCTTTTGTAAATTCAACTCTGTCGGCAGTATTCATCAGTTATTCCTCCTCGTATAATCAGTTATATAGTTAATATTTTAGGTATCAGCAGGCTTTGAGCTGCCCGTGATAAAATAATTGTGTGACAGCAGTGGCAAATTCGGATTTCTCCCGGTCGTGCCGCACGGCTGCTTCATAAAAGTCCCTTCCGATGAGCCGGTTGGTCTTTAGACTGACGAAGGACAGACGACTGTATATCCCGCCGGAGGGCTTATCAAGCCGTTTGCACTGCTTCTCTTAGAAATTCCCACGCTTTATCTTCCTCGCTTCATACCCTCGGACTTATCTTCCCGTGGCGGCAAACAGGCTTCTGAGCCTGATTTTAACCGCACCCGGATTTGAAATTTCGTCTATTTTAATCTGAGTATAAATTTTGCCGTCGCTCTCGAGAATGGCTCTCATTTCATCGGTTGTTATTGCGTCAACGCCGCAGCCGAACGAAACAAGCTGAACAATGTTAACATCTTTATCCGCGAGCTTTGCAACATACTTTGCGGCGGCGTAAAGTCTTGAATGATAAGTCCACTGGTCAAGAACGCCTGTGGGAAACTTGTTGACAAGCGGGCTGACGCTGTCCTCGGTTATAACCGTTGCGCCGCATTCGCAGATCAGCTTATCAATGCCGTGATTGATCTCCTCATCAAGATGATATGGTCTGCCGCAAAGAACGATAACGGGTTTATCGTTTTCTTTAGCTTCCTTGAGATACACCAAGCCCTTGTGATGGATTTTCTTCATGTAGTTATGATATTCGTCATAGGCCTTATCGGAAGCGTTTTTGACCTCGTCAAAGGAGATTGAGCCGAACTTATTGCACAGAATGCCGTAAATCTTCTTTGAGAAATCCTTGGGTCTGTGAAGTCCGAGATAATCATTCATAAAGTTCAGCTTTTTAAGCTCGCCGACATTTGAGCGGATAACCTCGGGATAATAAGCAACAACGGGGCAGTTGTAGTTGTTGTCGCCAAGCTTTTCGTCAATGTTATAAGACATACAGGGATAGAAAATATTCTTGACTCCCTGAGAAATGAGCGATTCGATGTGACCGTGAAGAAGCTTTGCAGGGTAGCAAACCGTATCTGACGGAATGGTGTGCTGACCCGAAACATAAAGCTCTCTTGACGATTTTTCGGAAAGTGCAATCCCGAAGCCGAGCTGAGTGAAAAAGGTGTGCCAGAACGGAAGAAGCTCAAACATGTTAAGTCCCATGGGCAGACCGATCGTCTCTCTCTTGCCCTTAACGGGTTTATATTCTGCAAGCAGTTCACGCTTATAATCAAAAAGGTTATTGCCCCTGTCCGCATTTGACCTTGCAATGGGCTTGCTGCATCTGTTGCCGCCGATAAAGCTTCTGCCCGAGCTGAAGGTATTAACGGTCAGCCGGCAGTTGTTGCTGCACTTGCCGCAGGTGATTGCTTTTACCTTATGTTCAAAGGTCTTAAGCTCCCCGGCTGAAATGAGAGTGCTCTTTTCGGGTGCTTTTTCCATTGAATAAAGAGCCGCACCGTAAGCGCCCATGATACCGGAAATGTTGGGGCAGACAACATTTCTGCCGATCTCCTGCTCGAACGCACGAAGAACGGCATCGTTAAGGAAGGTACCGCCCTGAACGACGATATTTTTGCCGAGCTCGTCTGCGTTTGCCGCTCTGATAACCTTATAAAGTGCGTTTTTGACAACACTGATCGAAAGGCCTGCGGAAATGTTTTCGATTGAAGCGCCGTCCTTTTGAGCCTGCTTAACCGATGAATTCATAAATACCGTGCAGCGTGAGCCGAGGTCAACGGGTCTGTCTGCAAAAAGACCGAGCTTTGAAAAATCCTCAATATTGTAGCCCCAAGCGGCGGCAAAGGTTTGCAGGAATGAACCGCAGCCCGAAGAGCAAGCCTCGTTCAGGAATATGTTATCAATTGCGTTATTTCTGATTTTAAAGCATTTGATATCCTGACCGCCGATATCTATAATGAAATCAACATCCGGCTTGAATCTCTTTGCGGCGGTGAAATGAGCAACCGTCTCAACAAGACCTATATCAACCGCAAAGGCGTTTTTGATTATATCCTCGCCGTAGCCCGTAACCGCGCTTGAAGCAATAACCGCGTCGGGATACTCTTTGTAAAAGTCTTCGAGAAAGCTTTTGATAAGCGAAACAGGGTCGCCGTTGTTTGACATATAGCGGCTGCAAACAATTCTGCCGTCTTTGTTTATAACCGCCGCCTTAACTGTTGTTGAGCCTGCGTCAATGCCTATATAAACCTTTTCGCCCTTATCAATAATGCAGTGATCCTCAATTGAATCCTTTGCGTGGCGTGCTGAAAATTCTTCATATTCTTCTTTTGAATTGAAAAGCGGCTTCGCTCCGAGATATTCTCCGCTCTCCTTTGCGTTCTTAATCTTCTCGGTAATGCTCCTTATATCAATCGCAACACCGTCCGACGAAAACGCCGCACCGAGCGCAACGAAATAAAGACCGTTTTCCGGGCACGTTCCCGTAACACCCAGGCCCTTGTCAAAAGCCTTTCTGAGCTCCGAAAGGAAATAAAGAGGCCCGCCGAGATAGACAACCTTGCCTTCAATTCTTCTGCCCTGCGAAAGACCCGAAACGGTCTGATTGACAACGGCGGTAAAAATACTTGCGGCAATATCGTTCTTTCTTGCACCCTGATTGAGCAAGGGCTGAATATCCGACTTGGCAAAAACTCCGCATCTTGATGCAATTGAATAAATTTTTTCGTGAGCTTCGGCAAGTGAATTCATTTCGGTCGGATCCACACCGAGGAGCGACGCCATCTGGTCAATAAACGCGCCCGTTCCGCCTGCGCACGAGCCATTCATTCTGACCTCAACGCCGTTTGTGAAAAACAGTATTTTTGCATCCTCGCCGCCAAGCTCGATAACAGCGTCTGTTCCTGGCAAAAGCCTTGAAACGCCTACTCTTGTTGCATAAACCTCCTGAATGAAATCCAGCCCGAGCGACTGAGCAAAGCCCATGCCCGCAGAACCGGAAACGGTCAGCGAAGCATTTTTAAACTCTGGATGCTCGGCGACTATCTGCGAAAGCATCATTGCACTTTTTTCGGCTATTTTGGAATAGTGGCGTTCATACGCCTTATATACAATATTATACTTATCGTCAAGAGCAACGCATTTGAGCGTTGTTGACCCGACATCCATTCCTATTCTCATATCATCTTTCTCCCACACACATATTAAGCATTTTTGCGACTTTCCGCCTTTTCTTCGTCAAGATTTTCAAGCATAAGGCGCTCAACCTCTCTGTAAAGCTTCTCATTCGCTTCTTCGGTCGTCATGTTGCCTACCTTAAAGGGCTCGCCGTAACGAATCGTCAGATTCTTACTGCGAAATTTATAATCACCCGTCAGACCGAACGGGACAATATAGGCATCAGCCTTTTTAGCCATCGAAACACAGCCGAATTTAAAAGGAAGAAGGAATTGATCGGTCTTGTTGCGTGTTCCCTCGGGGAAAATTCCGATTGCTCCCCCTCTTTTGAGGACTCTCATTGCCGACATTACGCATGCGATATCCTTTCTTGACCTGTCAACGGGAATGCAGCCCACAGCCCTGAACAGCGGAGCAAGCCTGCCGTCAAAATATTCTTTCTTTGCCATATAATGTATCATTCTTTTGGTTGCGATAATAGTCAGGCACTGGTCGTAAACATGCTTATGGTTGCCTGCAATGATAATAGCCGAATCCTTGGGAATCTTCTCGGCTCCGATAATTCTGGGGTTATTATAGAATTGAAACAGAGGACGCATAAGCGGAGTTAAAAGCTTATATCCAAGCTCTCTGTCCTCGGGCTTCTTGGGTGATTTCCTGCTCATTTTTAAATTCCTTCCTTTCTAAGTTCGTCTGAAATAATATTCATAAGCTCGTTGTTTGATTTTTCAAGATCCTCCGACACGGTGATCGGCTCAAGAAATCGGATTTTAACGCTTCTTTCAAAAGCCTTGTATTTTCCCGATATAACAAAAGGAACGATTTTTGTGTCAGTGTCATGTGCCATTTTGACTGCGCCGAACTTAAACGGCATTATTATGTCGTCTGTTCTGTTGATCGTTCCCTCAGGAAAAATTCCGATAAACTTATCGTCGTTAAGATACAGCTCGGCTGTTTCAAGAGATGCCTTATCCTTTCGGCGGCGGTTAACGGGAATAATGCCCAAGCCCTTGAAAAGAATTTTTAAAGGGCCTTTCATCAACTCGTCCTTCGCCATGAAATGAACACATCTTTTGGTTGCACAGCCCACAAGCAGGCAGTCGAGATTGTTCGTGTGGTTGCCTGCAAGAACTATTCTGCCGCTCTCGGGTATGTTGCGTTTGCCTACAATCGTGGGCTTGAAAACAGCCTTGAAGCAGGCGGCGGCAGTGCCTCTGATTGCTCTGTAAAACAGCGGGTCTTTCATCTTTTGTCCTCCATTTGGTAAAATTGTGCAAAAAGAAAGCTTTCTTTTTGACATAAAGGTTTCCATAAATAAAAAAGCGGAGCCCGAAGGCTCCGCAATCAAGGAATTATTAAGTTTGGACTTTATCGATCGTTCTGTCTTTTTTAACAGCGGTCAGCTTGAATCTGCCCGCCTTGATTTTCTTCATTGTGCTGTAACGGGCGCAGTTCTTGATGATTTGTTGTTTAGCTTGCTCACCAATATTGATGCAGCTCATTACCCTGACATATTTGCTTATGGGATTGCTGGGTTTCATTCAAATCATTCCTTTCAAAGCTCAAGCTCTCGTTTAAGCAGCTTGCGGCCGTACTGAAGCCGTTTTCTGACTGTCATTGGGGAGGTGTTCGTGATTTCGGCGATTGAGTTGGCTTTGTAGCCTTCAATATAATACAAATCAAGAACGATTCTGTATTTAGCCGGCAGCTTCATTATCAACTCAAAAATATCTCTGTCATTATCCCTGATGCCGATTTCACGCAGCTCATCAAGATTCTCAGCCGCATGACGGTTATTGTATCGGCTGATGTTCTTGCTGATATTTGTTGCAACCTTAATAAGCCAAGCTTTTTCGTGGTCGGAATCCTTAAACAGCGGAGCCTTGACCATGTATTTCAGGAAGGTTTCCTGAACAGCGTCCTCGGTATCCTGTTTGTTTTCCAATATATTATAACAAATACGAAAAAGCATTTGACTGTATTTTTCAACTGCATATTCAACATGACGCAACTCATCATTATACTGAGCAGTTACCGCACACACAGGCAACATTCCTTTCAGAGAGAATTGCTTCTCTATATATTAAAACACCCGGACTCATAAAAATGTGAAAAATTTTTTGTGAACAATTTGTAAACTTGATGATTTAAAAAATTTGTTTAATTATAATTTATTTTATCACATTTTTTTCATTCTAACAAGTGAAAAAAAGAATTATAAGAAAACTCATCCACACTTTTATTGCAACTTTCAACAAGTGTTTTAATGAATTTTTCATACAAAAAGACCTCAAGCATACTTACAGCACACTTGAGGTTAATTGATACACATCTAATTGATTACTGCGGGAGATTCAAAACGGCTCTCCATCAAACGACAATACCGGCATTGTCATACTTAAACGACAGCGATTTTCCGTTACCCGACAGCGAAGCAAGCTGCCTGCCCTTTGCCCATGTCATTGTGCAGCCTCTGTAGCTTGTGGGGTTTCCGCTCGCGTCATACACAATAGCATCATCGCCATATTGCGTTACGGCATTTTTGAAGTTAGCATCGGTGTAGGAATAAATCACGGTATTGACAGGCTCGCCCAAGGTCTCGGCAGAGAGCTGCCGCAACCGGTTAATTCCGATTGCGACGACTCTGATTATAGTACAATGTCTAATTTGGACTCAAACATTAATACTTTTGTGTCATTTCCGTAATCATAGGATGTATCATAATAGTACGGTTCATTTGCCCACTTTTGATGAAACCTTATGATAAAGGAATCATTTACCGTTACGGTTACAAACACAACAAATTTTTTATCTGGATATAGCTTTTCCAAATAACAAATTAAGACCTTCCCTAAAACCTGACCAACTAAACAAATAGTATCAAACTCATTTCCATTCACCTTATCAATTATATGAACATGATTCTCAACTGCTTCAAATGCGGTTTTGTCATTAATACTTTCAATTGATTTCAAAGGATTATTGTCATTTAGAACATATTCGTTTCCGAATTTGTCTTTAATTAACTTAAATCTGAATAACTCAGTTATAATCTTCAGTAAATCAACATTGCTCGTTTTTCTATTTTGCCTAATACCCAAGGATTTTCAGCCCCTTTCCAATCGTTTTTTCCCACCAATGTTATAAAGTGTTTTCGAGGTAACTTGTGTTCCTTTTCCCCTTTTATTAGGCGGAGGCGGCGACGTGGCGTTCGAAGCATAGTCCATTAACGCTTTGGCATCACACACACCTTCTTCACTTGCGTACGCAATAGCCACAACCACCACTACGGTCACAATTACCGCTATTACTCCTTGATTTAATGATGTTCCCGTAGCAACAATTGTCGGAAGAATTGCGGCGTATAGTTTTTCTTACATTGAAGGATTAATAACTGTAGCATTGCGTCCGCTCGGATCGGAATACACAACAGGATTATTCTGACAATACGCAAACATATTGACGCCCTGAATGTAATCATCACCGGCCACAAGAAGGGAGTCCGCATTGATGAAGCGGCAGGTTTCGGGGTCATAGTAACGGCTTTGGAGATAGTAGAGCTTCGTCTCGACATCATAGTAGTATCCCCTGTATCTCAGAGGATTCTTGACGCCCACGGTATCCGCAAGGCTGCCCGTGACGGAGATGACCTTGCCCATTCTGATACAACTGCATTGACCGGCTCGCCCAAGGTCTCGGCAGAGGTAAGAGCGTATTCGGATTTGGAGAGGATATCACCACACTTATCATAACAGTAAGTAATTGTTTTGTCAATATAATTATTATCCTCACGAACGAGTCGATTCAATCCGTCATAATAATATCTTACTCTCTGAATATCATTTTCATAAACACGAATGATATTTCCGTTCGAATCATAATCATAGCTGAGCTCAGGCAGCAGCGCCGTATGTGAGTCGCCGATTGATTTGAGGAAGAGAATACTGTCAACTATGCCGGTTTGATTACCATTTTTGACAGCAAAAAAACAAGAGACACCTTTGAGCCTATAAGTAAAACGGTTTTCAAAAGGTGCCTCTGTTTTTTGTCACAGCTTACTTGTATTCGGTTGTTGCTGTTTCGGTTACGGTATCTGCCGGGCCGCCGGAGCCATACACGACAAACTCGCTCGTCACTCTGTATGTGCCTTTGTCGGACAGCTGAACGCTGTGTGTGCCGTTATAAACATTGTCATATCTCACGTCGATCCACTTATTATTGGTTTGACCGATATCGACCCTGCTCCAAAACAGACCGAGAACCTTCTTTTCAACATAGGTCGTTATAATGGCCTTGCTGAAAACATTCGCATCTGCTACATAGCTGTTTGTTGCAGTCAATTTGCCCGAAGAAGATACTTCAGCGTGGTTTGATACTCTTACCACATTATTAAAGCATGGCTCGACCGTCTGTGCAGCCGCAAAAGCCGAAAAGGCCGACATTGCCATAATTAAAGCAATGACAGCGCAGATCGCCCTTTTTGTTACTTTTATCCGCATTTTGTTCACCTCCTCTCCCCATACACACATATAACGCTTTAACAGCCGAAAATCGGACAAAAATTTCAAAAAATTTTTACATGAAAACAGCCGCCACATAAGTGACAGCTGTCTCATTAAAAATGCAGATTTTGAAGCTATTTTATTGTATTTATCAATCTTAACAATTCATCGGTGTCCGTTTCTCCTGAATAAATCAGCTCCATGCTGTATGTATCTTCAATCCAAAAAGCAATGAACACGGCCTGCGACTCAGCACAATAGATTTTAATTTCTTTTCCGTCAACATTAAATGCTCTGATCTCTCCGTTTTCACTATCCAAAGAGAAAGAATAATCGGTTGTGATTGATTGAGATAATTCGATAACAGCGCCCGTCTCGCCATTCTCGTAACGCACAAGATTCATTTCTTTATTTGAGATTCTTTGTGTTTCCACGAATCCTTCGGGTACTTCCGCAAACGCATACACATGGTCTATCTCTGTCAAGGAATCGCCGGAAAACAAAACTCTTTTGAATCCCTCGTAAGTCTTAAATATGAAATTCACCACCGGTTCTCTGACGGCGCCGACGCTCATAATACCCGCAAACAAAACTATCAACGCCGCCGCAAGAGCAACGATTCTCTTAACGGTTAAGGAAGATCTGTGTTTCTTTTGCGCTTTATGCGTATCATCCTCTGTTCCGTTAATGAGCTTCTGCATCTTATCCAGAAATTCCTTGCTGAATTCGTATTGGATTTCTGATTCAGGCGGTATATCGGCAAACTCTTCTGAAATTACACTTCTGAACGTTTCATTAAACTCACTTCGCGTCATAGACATATTGACTGTCACCTCTTATTAAAATTTCCTCAAGTTTCTTCTTACCTCTGTATAACTGTTTATACACTGTATCCTGCGGGCGGCCTACCGTTTCCGCAGTTTCGGCTACCGACAAATTGAGCACAAAATGGTAATACAACACCTCTCTATATTTATTGTCGAGCTGCTGTATCGCCCTGAGAAGACTTTCACATTCAAATTTGTCGCAAATATTATCTACAAATTCCGAATCATTTAATTCCAAATTGAAATTGATAAACTTGTTTTCGCTGTCCCTCTGTACTTTGCGCCGTCTTATCATGCTGATTGCTCTGTTTTGGGTCGCCTTGAACATATAGTTCTTCAGGTCCTGCGGATTATCTAATTTTTCCAGAATATCCGTATGAGATGAGGCTATCGAATAAAAAACATCGTGGACAACATCCTCCGCATCATCTTCATTTTTTAATATCGACGTCGCAATGACAATCATTTGCTTTCTGCATTGAGAATAAACTTCTTCAAAGCGGCTTCTTTCCGCTTCGGTACTTATAAGGCTCAGATACAGTGTAAGCATCAACATCATTTTCCTTTAACATTAGTTTTTTGTTCTTACACCATATATTAACACAAATACTATTAAAATTCAACAGATTCCCGTATATTTTTTCAGATCATTCCAAAAAGACCATTTATCAAAATGCCACGGTAAGAGGATGTCTTACCGTGGCTCGGCATTATGTCAGTCGCCGAAGACGTATTTCAGGCGTTCTGCGGCTGAACATAAAGCCGTTGGTTTAGTTGTCGGTGGGGTTAATGACGGTGTAATATGGAACAGCGGCAGGAAGAGCTTCGGCATTTGCCGCAGCAGTTTTTGGATATTTTGAATAATAATATTCCAAGTTTATATCCGCATACTCCTGAGGCATATAAACATAAAAGGAATTTTGATATGTGTGCCATTCCTCGTCTGATTTTATCAGAACATCATAAACAAGATCTCCCGAAGTAAGATGCATATAAAAAACTTCCCATATTAAATTATCGCCATCTTCTACAATTACCACCCTTGATTGATTTGAAGTTATATAATCAACCCTGCCATGTTTATTTGATACACGAATTTCAGTAACCGTCTTATCGGTAGTAAATGACCAATGCGTTATTATATGATCGGTCATAACTTCATGCCGATATCCGGTACCTTTAAGGTGGGGGTTGGTTTCCGTTACTTCGCCGACGGTTTCGCCGTTCTCGGTGATAAAGAGCTGTGTATCTTCGACGGGGACATCCTCCGATATATCGGCGGTGAATTCCTTGCCGGGATACAGGCTTATGTTATTGAGCGTCTTGATCTCCGATTCGGTGCTTGCGTCAACCGAGCCGACGGTGAAATTCATGGAGCCGTAGTCATATGCCTCGATTTCGATGCTTGCCGCGTCGGCTATGCTCGGAATGAAGAACATCTTTGCGCCGTCCTCCTCTATCCAAGACATTACGCCGTTATCGAGCATATCGGGATATACCGCATTCTCCTGCTGGCTCTCGTAGCCGATGATATTGCCGTTGCTGTCCTTTATGGTAACGCCGACGGGACATTTGATCTTTGCAATTATCGGCAGCAAGCCCCTGACTCTCGCCTCTTCGGAAAGCGCCAGCATCTCCTGAAGGCTTAGATCTTCGGAGGAATTCAGCCAGTTAAGATAGACGGACATCGAATGACACGGCATTCCCAAAATATCGGTTTCTCGTGATTCGCTGTACGGCATATTAATATAAAGGTCTATGCCGTGACGTTTCCAATAGTTCACAACAGGCAGCGTAATTGTGAGGGGCACATATGTAACAACATCATTGCTGTTTAAGATGTTGAAAATATTGGGATAGTTGACAGCCTGATTGCCGGATACAGCTTCATTCACCGTGCGAGGTGTGGCAAAGGTATAGGCATAGACATTATCCGAATCCATAATTCCATTAAGACGTGCCGCAAGTATGTTGGCTATCGCCGCTCCCATACTATGGCCGGTAACAAGAATTATCGGATTTTGCACCCCGGTCGAACTCAGATAATTCTCCACATTGGTAAAAATCTCATCTGCAAACGCTGCAAATCGGTTGTTTTCAGAATCAAACTGAGTCATAACATCGTTTATCCAGTCAGATATTGTAACTGAGCCACGAACATCAACAACAACAAGCGGCTTAGTTCCCACTTCATCATCTTGGCTTGTGTTTAGCGCAGTATTTTCTTCAATAACAACTGTATCATCTCGGAAATAATTCCTCCCTTGATCGTAATCACAAACACATACGCTATCCAATAAATTGTAAAGAACAGATCCTTTATCGTCAATATTATATTGGTAAACATTGCCCATTCCTCCTACATCGTTAATACTTTGAGAAGTTTCAGAAACATCAACATTAATAGGACGCCACCCTATTGTATGCGCCGCTCTGCTGTCAGAAGTATAATTGTATTCGGAGATATTCACAAATCCATTATCTTCCAAGAGCATTCCCGCGGTTTGGGTAAAATCGCCCATAAAGGCTCCGGGAATGATCGGCAGTTCTTCGCCGTTCGGGTAGTTATAGGCTGCATAGCTCAGCTCCATAGCCCAAGTTGCAAGTCTATGATTATAGTCGCTTGCAGTCACAGCGGTGACATTCCCGTATGAATCGATGTTATTAAAGCAGCTCGAAACACGGTCAAGCTGGGTGACGGCGACTTCTTCGGAATCGCTTGCTGTTGAGAACCGGATACGGTCGTCTCTGATGCCGTTCCCCTCATTTTCAAGGATCCTGACAGTAACCGCCGTATTTCCCGAACCGCTTGACGGCGTAGCCACTATCCAGTTCGGCGTTTCCACAGTCCAATCTTCGGCAGAGGAGACGTTAATAACGGCGTTCGTCTCCTTATAATAAGCTGTAACCGCATTCGTATCAAGCATCAGCTTTGAGCCTGCCTGCGTAACGCGCAAAACACCGAGCACCGTACTGCCGGTTTTAACGGTTACATTGCCTGTGCGTGGGTCTATCGAATGATTTTTCGGAACCGTTATACGGATGCTCGAAAGACCGTTGCCGCTTGAGGGAGACACCGTGATCCAGCTGCTGTCCGTGGTGGCGGTCCAAGCGCCGTTACACGCAACCTCTATGCTTTGGCTTGTCTGAGCCGTCTGATCCAGCATGAGTGAAACCCGTCCGATGCCCGGCGGCAAATACTTAATTGTCAGAGACGGCCGGTCTGAGGACGTGGACACCCTTGATGAATGCAGGTCAACCTGTACTTTTGAGGTTTCTTCCGAAGAAACGAGCGCAATGCCCCTGTTATCGCCTGTAGCTATCCAACGCTTTACGGCATTGAGGATATTAAACGAATAGGTTTCCGTTTGTTTGTTTGCGGGCACGGAATCCAACATATCATCATCGTACCAACGGAAAGTGTTATTCGCATATCCATACGGTTGATTTCCCCATTCAAGCGTGTCAAAATCCCAGCTGATTTTGCCTCTGCAAAAAAGATATGCATTAATATTAACATCGCTTTGACCGAGAGCTTGGAAATAGCTGGCTTTCTTCAGCTTGAGGGTAGCCTCTTGTATCACGCTCTGCGTTGAGATATTTACAGGCATCTTGATTTTCATATATGTGCGGGTAAGGTTTGTTAAATTTCTGCCCACGCGTAGCTCCTTGCCGCGCCTGAGCGAATTCATCTGCAACCCGCTGATAACAAATGCGTCGTCAATATTTGTGCCTGAGAGATGTAAGGTCGGATCGATCACAACCGGGAACGCTCTGTCGGCTGCGTTTATCCAATCCTTGTCCGCTTCAACGGCAAGAACGTATTTGCCCTCGACCTCCGTCAAGGACATCGTCACGGCAAAGCTCTCGTCGCTGTTTGCGTCATACATATACGGCGCTTCGATCCAAAAGATCTCGCTTGCCGTATCGCCGGATTCCGTGAGGCTTATCGAGCCGTCATTATTCTCTACCGGAGTTAAGCCGTCGAGATCCATATCAAAGTAATATTTATACTCACTCTGAGGCTCTCGGACAACAATGCTCTCCTTAACGCTGCTCGACGTGACTGCGTACTCCAAATTGGTGGACGGCAATATGTTTCTGTATTGCACAGCGCCCGCTTGGTTCTCGACCACCATAAGCTCTGCGTTGCGCTCCTCGATAACATCCGCCGTTAGCTCTGCGTCGGCGACGACGCTGCTGACGCTCTGCGGAGCTGCGCTCACCTGAGCGCCGACATTTGACATAAGCTCATCAACGGCAACGACAGAAGCGCCCCTGCCGATAGCGACGCCCGCCTGATCGGCCTTGATGCCGAAGCTTATCTCATAGCCTTTGTTTTCAGCCGTGATCTTTTGACCGTCAGCAAAATTCTGCGGAATGCTGACCGCAAGACCGGCTCTGGTGGTGTAAGTCGGCTCACCCGATGCGCTCAACTTATTGCTGTTGAGAATCAGTCTGTTGTCGATTTCTTTCCACACACCGTTTTCATTGTAATGCACCGGCTCGGCATAAGTAGCGGCTATATACGAGCCGTCGTCGCACAAGAAGTGCTTGACCGATTCCTCTCTGAGTTCGGGCACTTCCCTGACGATCTGTGCAGGTAATTCTTCCGTGAACAACTCCTGCACCGCGAGGGATACGGGTATTGCGCTTGCCAAAAGGACAATTGTGAGGACTGCCGAGAGAATTCGCTTTAACAGTAAATTCTTTTTCATTTCTTTCTCCTTACACTTTTTTAGCACGCGTTGAAATATCCGATCGCTTAACCGTAGCTATCACCTGCTTTCTTTATTGCTCCGTCAAAACGAAGCAACGGCGGAATTGTATATTGATCAGCACTGCAACTATTCGCATTGAGCACTAATCTATCCTCCTATAAGTTACAACGTAGCAAATATCAATAATTGGACAAAATATAATAATATTTTTTAGTTATGTCTTTAATTATGATTGTATTCTTATTACCTGACACCTTACAGACCAAAGCTCCGACAATATTCTGACAAAAGTTCGTCAGAATTTACGAACTCATCAAAAATGTGAGACTGTAAAAGATAAAAAATGCGTAATAAAAGAGAAAGAGGCGAAAAGAAACTTGAAGTATGCATAAAAATGGTATAAAATGAATAAAGGAACAAGGGCCTTAAATAAAATGAAAGAACAGGTTCGGCAAAGTTCGCAAAACAGCCTAAAATTCGGCAAAAATTCGGCAGTTTTGGTGCTAATTTAGAATTTTGCTTGACTGCTGCAAAATTTCGTTCCGACAAAAGAAAAACCCCGAAAGCCTTGATACACAAGGATTTCGGAGCTTTCACTCTGGAGGTGCCACCCAGATTTGAACTGGGGAATCGAGGTTTTGCAGACCTCTGCCTTACCACTTGGCTATGGCACCGCACTATTAAATTATGCACGGTATACAAAAATGATACCAAAAAAATGGAGCGGATGACGAGGCTCGAACTCGCTACCTCCACCTTGGCAAGGTGGCGCTCTACCAGATGAGCTACATCCGCAAAGTTGGTGCCTCCGGCCGGAGTCGAACCAGCGACACGTGGATTTTCAGTCCACTGCTCTACCAACTGAGCTACAGAGGCAAAAGATGCAGTCTGCATAATCTGACTATGCAGACCACACAATGGCGACCCGGAACGGGCTCGAACCGTCGACCTCTAGCGTGACAGGCTAGCGTTCTAACCAACTGAACTACCGGGCCATTGGTGGGAACAACAGGGCTCGAACCTGTGACCCTCTGCTTGTAAGGCAGATGCTCTCCCAGCTGAGCTATGCTCCCAAAAATCGCCGCCTGCGTGTCAAGCGGCGAGACTTATGATACTACACTTGCGAAGAATTGTCAAGCCTTTTTTTAAACTTTTTTCAATTTTTTTGCAAGTCGTTTTTATGACTTTTCCCCCGCCAATTCGAGTATCTCGGCGGGCGTAAAATGATATTTTTTGTCGCAAAAATGGCAGCAGACCTTGGTGCCGTCCTCCTTTGCCATCTCCTTCAGCTCATCTTTGCCGAGGCTTACGAGCGCCTTCGCCACCCTCTCCTTGGAGCAGGTGCAGCGATACTCGGGGCTTGCCTCGTCAAGCAGCTCAAGGTTGAATTTGCCGAGCACGCTCCTGCAAATATCCTCGGGAGTCATGCCTGAGGTCAGCATCTGAGTGACCGAAGGGATTCCCTTTATGCATTCCTCGACCTTATCTATCGTATCGTCCATGGCGGTCGGGAGCAGCTGGATTATAAATCCGCCCGCGGCCTTGATCGTGAGATCGGGGTTGACGAGCACACCTAGGGCGCAGACCGTCGGGGTCTGCTCACTCAGGGCAAAATAGCTCGTGATATCCTCGGCTATCTCGCCCGAGACGATAGGCACTTGGCCGATATAAGGCTCTTTGAGACCGAGGTCTTTCATCACGGTGAGGCTGCCGTCCCTGCCGACCGCACCGGCAACATCGAGCTTGTCTTTTGCATTCAGCGGTATCTCCACCACGGGGTTCGCAACATAGCCTCTGACATTGCCGCTGCTGTCGGAAACGGCAATCAGAGTGCCCGCAGGGCCGTCGCCGCTCAGGCGCAGGGTGAGGCTGTCATCCTCCCCTTTCAGCACCGCGCCCATCATTGAAGCGGCGGTCAGGAGCCTGCCGAGGGCTGCTGAGGTCACGGCGGAGGTCTTGTGTATCTGCTCCGCACGGGCTACGATGTCGGTCGTATCGGCCGCAATAACGGTCAGGTCGCCCTCTGCAGATATCATTCTGACGAGTTTACTCATAAAAATCACTTCTTCTTTGCTAAAAATACTGCTTTTTCGCTGCCCGGGCGGACGGGGTCGAGGGTCATGTCGTCAAACACGCCCATCACTTCAAAGCCCGCCTGCTCGAGCCAGCGGGATATATCCTCAAGCGGATAGGAGCGCTCGGTTATATATTCGCTGCTGCGGTAGTATGCGCCGTCCTCTTCCTCAAAAAAGTCGAGCGTGATATCAACGCTGCCGTCGGATTCGTTATATGAATTCTGCCACACGCAATAGAGACTGTCAAGGTCATAGACAAAGGCGTTGTCGGCAAGGACGTTTTTATGCTTATACGGCGTATTGACGTCAAAGGCAAACGCGCCGCCGGGAACCATAAAGAGGGAGACCCGCTCGAAGGTGCGCTTCACCATTTCGGCATCGTCAAGATGATTGACGCCGTCGAGCACGCAGAGAGCGAAATCGACCGTGCCGTAAAGGTCAAGCTCGTCCATGGACTGATTGAGCAGCAGCAGCGAAACGCCGCTCTCGGCAGCCTTGCGCCGCGCCTCATTGAGCATACCGACGCTTATATCCACGCCGATCACGTCATATCCCTTTTTCGCCGCCTCTATAGAGATGCCGCCCGTGCCGCAGCCGAGGTCGAGCAATATCCCCATCTCCTTGCGGCACATCGAAAGAAGCCCGCAAAAATATTCCGCGCGCTTCTCATACTCAACATTATCCGTCAGGCTGTCGTAAAAGCGGGAGAAAACATCGTAGGACATTACTCTTCCATCCTTTTGAATATTTCATCGTAACCGTTACAGCCGTATTGAAGCGAGCGGTTGACGCGGCTGATGGTGGCGGTGCTGGCGCCCGTGGCGGCGACGATATCGCTGTAGACCATCTTTTGCCTGAGCATTTTTGCCACCGCGATGCGCTGAGAGAGCGCCTTTATCTCGGTAACGGTGCAGAGATCCTCAAAGAAATCGTAGCATTCGTCGACCGTATTGAGCTTGAGAATTGCCTTAAAGAGGTAGTCAACGTTTTCGTCTCTTAATTTATCGCTCAAAATATATCTTCCTTTCGCTGCGCTTTTGCGCTTTACTATTTTAACATACAAGCGCAAAAAAGTAAACCGTATTTTAAAGAAAAAAGCCTCGGGAATCTCGAGGCAGGAACGCAAAAGAATTATTTAATCTTTTTGCCGTCGACAAACGCTTGACCGACAACGTCGCCGAGGCAGATATAAGTGCTGTGGACGCCGTCATAGGTTATCGCTTTGAGCTTTGAGGGGTCTATCTTGCCGCCCTCGTCAAGGATGCTCTCATCGGCGCAGACATTGACTATCTCGCCGATAACATTGCCGTCCTCGTTGAATTTGAGCAGCTTGCACTCGAGGGTCATGGGCAGCTCGCTGATAACGGGGGCATCGACAAATTCGCTCTTGACGGTATGGAAACCCGCTCTCTCGAGCTTGTCGGGCGTATCATTGGCGGAGACTATGCCGAGATAATCGCATTCGACGACGGTCTTTGCCGTTGCGAAGCTGACGGTGAACGCCTCTTTGAGCTTGATATTTTTGACTGTCTTGTGGCTGTGTGAAAGGCAGAGCATAATCTGACCGCCGTCATATACTCCGCCCCAAGCGGCGTTCATCACGTCGGGCACGCCGTTCTCGTCATAAGTGCCTATCATAAGCACGGGCATGGGATAGACCCAGGTCTGTTTACCGAAATTTTTTCTCATATTTATCCTCCTTTTCGCCGTCGGCGTTTTATATCTATATTATACCCGCATTGCGGCAAATCGTCAAGCAAAAAAGAGGTGCGCCGCAGCCGGAGGAGTGAGGGCTGCGGCGCCGGAGGCAATTCATCAGTCGTCGCTCTTTGCGCCGCTGACGATGTTGTAGTAAGCGTTTGAAGTTATACGGTATATCAGCGTATAGAGCAGTGCAAAGGCCGCGAAGCTGATAAGAGTGGTGAGCACAAAGAGCATGACATTGTGCAGGGCAAAGAGGGTGAGCAGGCGGCGGATTATCGGGAATGCGAAGGCAAGATGCATCCCCGCAAAGGCAAGGGGCAGGAAGAATACGGTGAGCAGCTGTGAATTGATGCTGCGGCGTATCTCGTGCTTTGTCATGCCGACCTTTTGCATTATCTCGAATCTCGACTGATCCTCATAGCCCTCGGATATCTGCTTGTAGTAGATGATGAGGACCGCCGCAAAGGTGAACACAAGGCTGAGCAGGATACCGATGTAGAAAAGTCCGCCGTATGAGCCGTAAAAATCATCGGCATCCTCGGCTCTGGACTCAATTGAAACGGATTTATATTTTGCATTCCCGTCGATGTTGTCCGCAAAGCGGCCGATAAGCTCCTCCGTGAGCTTTATCTGACTTTCGTTATCAATGCCGGTGTCGAATTCATATATCCACTTGTAGCCGATGAGCTTTTTTTCGGTCTCGGGGAAGCTCGACTCGATGTCGGAGAGCTTCGGCAGGATTACGGTGATACTCGGCACCATATTTGCCTCCTGCTCGCCGATGACATGGAGTCTGCCTTCCTTTGATTCTCTGACGGAGAAGTTTTTGCCGTTGTTAAAGGATATGACATTCTCGTCATAGCTGCATCTGTAGGTCAGGAGCATCACTTCACCGGGAGCGAGCTGCAAATTATCGCCGGTATTCTCGTTATAAAAATCGACATCAAAGAACCATATGTCGCGGATGTCGTCGTAGGAATAATTGCCGATTTTGGAGCTCTTGTGATCGCAGACCATATCCGTACCGACGGGCAGAGCGGATACATAGGCGTAGGGAGCTTGATTTATATTTGAGGGCTTCGCTCCGAATTCAACGGAGTTCTTGTTGAGATAATCCCTGATTATAGAAATGTTGCTCTCGTCGAGCTGCTCGGGTTCCTCGACCGTCGCTGTGACGCATATCTCCCTCGGGTAGCGGCTGGTAAGCGAATCCTCGGCGCCGAAATAAAGGCATGAGGAGGACGATATCATAACAAGCACCATTGTTGCGAGCACGCAGATCGAGGCGAGGCCCGCGCCGTTGCGCTTCATACGGTATACCATTGAGGACACCGAAACAAAGTGGTTTGATCTGTAGTAATAATCCTTGTTTTTCTGGAGCAGGCGGCAGAAAAGCACAGAGCCGGATATCATAAGGAGATAAGTAGCGACTATGACCATGACGACCGCCACAAAGAACCATACAAGAGCCTCAATTGGGTTATCAATGCTGACCGCGAGGTAATATGCGGCGCCGAGGAGGATAACTCCGAGCACGCCGAGCAGCCAATTCGCCTTAGGTGCTTTTTCACCCGAGTTTTCGCTCTTTATGAGGTCGACCGCACTTGAATGCTTAACTCTGATCAGAGCATTGAAATAAAGCAGCACAAATATCAGGGCAAATATGCCGACAGTCATCAGCACGCCCGAAAAATCTATCGAAAACGAGTAGTCGGCGCTGCCGTTCATTATGAAGAACAGACCTATTTCGGCGAGCTTTGAGAGGGCGATGCCGAAGAAAAGGCCGCAGACAAGCGAAATGCCGAGGATTATAAGGCATTCCCACAGGAGAATGACGGCAATGTTATTCTTGCCCATTCCGAGAATATTGAAGAGGCCGAATTCCTTCTTCCTGCGGCGAAGCAGAAATGAATTCGTATAGAAAAGAAAGATGACCGCGAATATTGCTATTACGAATGAGCCGAGACGCATCATAACTCTTATCGTCTCGCCGCCCGGGAGCTGCAAGATTGCTTTGCTCAGGCCGAGGAAGGTAATGATGTATTCCATTGCCACCATGCCGATGCAGGTGAGGATGAACGGCAGATACAGCCGCTTATTCTTTCTTATACCGTCGGCGGCGAGCTTCGGATAGAATCCTTTTTTCATTTTGCTTCACCGCCCGTCGCAAGCATAGTCAGTGAATCGGAGATCTTCTGATACATCTGCTCATCGGTGGAGTTTCCTCTGTATATCTGATGGAAAACCTCGCCGTCCTTGATGAACAGCACTCTGCTGGCAACGCTTGCGGCCTTGACCGAGTGGGTGACCATGATTATGGTCTGACCGCTGCAATTAAGCTCCGCAAACAGGCGCAGCAGCTCGTCGGTGGCTCTTGAGTCAAGCGCACCCGTCGGTTCGTCGGCGAGTATCAACCTGGGATTCGTGATTATCGCTCTTGCGACGGCAGCCCTCTGCTTCTGACCGCCCGAAATCTCATAAGGATATTTCTTGAGCAGGTCGGTTATCATCAGCCTTGAGGCGACCGCTCTGAGACGTTCGTTCATCTCTTTATATGACTTGCCCGCAAGCACAAGGGGCAGATAGATGTTATCCTCGAGTGTGAAGGTGTCGAGCAGATTAAAATCCTGGAAAACAAAGCCGAGATTATCTCTGCGGAATGCGGCGACATCGCCCTCCTTTATCTCGCCAAGCTCCCTGCCGTCAAGCTGAACGCTGCCGGCGGTCGGCGTATCGAGAGCGGCAAGGATATTCAGCAATGTGGTCTTGCCCGAGCCGGACTCGCCCATGATAGCGACGAATTCGCCCTGCTCAACGCTGAAGTTGACGTTTCTCAGCGCCTCGACCTGATTGCTGCCGAGTCTAGATGAATAAACCTTTTTAAGACCTTGAACTTTAAGAATGCTCATTGGTGTTTCCTCCCTTTTGTTTCTGACAATATTCTATCAGAAACGGGAAACGTAACGCCATAGAATCGCCTTACATTTCCCGAGGTAAATCTTACGCTTTTGTAAGAATTATTCTTTTTTCATCTCATATTGCTCAAGGTCAAGGCGTATCACCGTGCCCTTGTCAAGCTCGGATTCGGCGCTGATGCCTACCCCGAGGTTATCGCATACGCGGCGGCAGAGATAGAGACCGATGCCGCTCGCTTTTTTATCACTCCTGCCGTTATAGCCTGTGTAGCCGTTCTCAAATATCCTCGGCAGATCCTCGGGCGCAATGCCTATGCCCGTGTCCTCAATGCAGAGGATCTTCGGCCGCTCAAGATATATCTTCACGCTGCCGCTTTTGGTGTATTTGAGTGCATTCGAGAGTATCTGCTCAATGACGAACGACAGCCATTTCTCGTCCGTCACGATTTGAAGCTCCGTCGGCTCGTATTCGAGCCTTATGCGTTTGTCTATAAATTCCGATGAAAAACGTCTGACGCAGCCCTTGATGATATCGTCGGCCGAGCATTTTCTGAACACATAGTCGTGCGACGGCGAATCAAGGCGTATAAACGCCAGTACCATATCGACATATTGCTCTATCCTGAAAAGATCGGAGGACAGGCGGCGTGAGAACGGGGAATCCTCCCCTTGCAGAGTCAGCCGCATTGCGGCTATAGGCGTTTTGATCTGATGTGCCCACACGGTGTAATACTCGACCGTATCCCTGTAGCGGATGTCATTCAGATTCTCAAGGTCGGCAAGCTCCTTTTTGAGATTGCCGATTATCTCCTGATAATCATGCTCTATAATATCGCCGCCGTCCGGCAGCTCGGTTATCATGGCGGCGGTCAGCTCCTTGACGGTGCAGAGCTGTTTATGCCTGCGCCAAACGGAAGCAAAGTCAAAAGCCACAAACACCGCGCCGAGTATGGCGCAGAGCACCGCGGGATAGATAACCGCCCCGAGCGGCAGACGGTATAATCCGAAAATTATTGCAAATATGACGCAAAACAGCGCGAATGCAACAAGCACCTTGACCCGCTGTTTAAGATAAGCGGCAAAAAGCCTCATACTCTCTCCTCACTCGGTAATATAACCGACTCCGAATTTAGTGGCAATAAAGCTGTCAAGCCCCGCGGCGGCGAGCTTCTTTCTGAGCCTGTTGACGTTGACGGTCAGCGTATTCTCATCGACAAAAGAATCCGTCTCCCACAGCCGCTCCATCAGCCTCTCACGGCTGACGACCTTGCCCTTATTCTCGATAAGGCAGTGCAGGATCCTGTATTCATTCTTTGTCAGCGGTATCTTCTCGCCCTGATAGGTCAGAGAATTATCGCCCGTGTCGAGGAAAGCGCCTCGGTGCTCCAGCACGGGAGCGCTCTCGGCAAAGTCATATGTACGCCGCAGCAGCGCCTGGATCTTGGCGATGAGCACGTTCATATCAAAGGGTTTTGCGATAAAATCGTCGGCGCCCATATTCATGGCCATGACGATATTCATATTATCCGCCGCGGAGGAAATAAAGATTATCGGCACACTGGAAAGCCGACGTATCTCGGAGCACCAATGAAAACCGTTAAAGAACGGCAGGGTGATATCGAGCAGGACTATGTGCGGGCGAAACTCCGCAAATTCGCTTGTGACGGCTCTGAAATTCTCGACCGTGCGGGTCTCATAGCCCCATGCGGCCGCCTGACGGGCTATAGCCTCGGCAATGCCGGGGTCATCCTCCACTATAAAAATTTTATACATTATATATAATTCTCCGTTCGGTCATTTGCAGCCGAAAATGCTGCATTTATAAGCGCAGCCCGTCGGCGTAGCGGCGCAGCCGCCCAAAGCAGTCTCACGCAGCTCGGGCGCAAGCCTCTTGCCGACTTTATACATAGCCTCCGCCATTTCGGAGAAGGGCACAACTGCC
>ULVN01092436.1_pt1 | contig 56200 bp, 48 predicted proteins | sample 1959491 | NCBI WGS metagenome assembly ULVN01 (sample SAMEA4835787, study PRJEB28245) | human gut metagenome | biome: gut microbiome; material: fecal sample | place: Denmark | collected 2008 | reverse complement strand
TAAAATATTAAAGACTATTGTGGTGCGGATATTAGGTATTCGAAAAAAGCAACATCCGCGAAGATCTTTTTCAGGATTCCTATCAAATTTCACTTTACCTTTTCTTGTTTACCTATTATCTTAGATCCTTTGACCTTGAATACAGCAATCTCTACGATGTGATCTGCAAATATAGAAAAAACGATATTTGCAAGTACAAAAATAAAATCGCTAATGCATATATAAAAGGAGATACGCTTTCATCATATTTCCGGGACAGATCTATATGGACTTAAAAAGACATCAAAATCGCACACCTATTATATATATAGGTATCATAACTATCCCTTTTAATGTGGTCCTTCTTTGGCCAAGCCAAATTCTCAAACGCACGCATTGTTGCAGCCTCATCGAGTTTGACGAGGACATTGCCCAAACCAAATATGATATTCTCGTAATTCTTCACCGATGCTTATCTATATTTTGCTGTATCTTTGAGCCTACTTTTCAGACTTTAGCGTCGCTAAGTTAATCAAAATTCTGCGTATGACAAAGCGAGTTGAATACACAAACTCATGGGATAAAAATTGGATGCCACTCTCCACTTTACAAGCTGACATTGTCGCTATTCTTGTTTTTTTTCGTATCTTTGCGGAAAATAATCAAGGATGAAACAGCAAATAGAGATTCTTGACAAGAGCTGCACAGTTTATCAGCGAGGTGACGTACCGCAGATGCTTCTTTTGCAGCTTGTCGACGAACACGATCGTGAGGAATTGGACACAGAGATGGAATGGATCGTCAGTCATAGCACTGTGGATTTTCGTTTCATTGCCGTCCATGTCGACCGATGGTTTGACGAGTTGGCTCCCTGGCCAGCGCCACCCGTTTTTGGCAAGACTCCTTTCGTCAATGGTGCCACTAAGACCCTCGACAGCCTCCGACAGATTGCCGGTGAGGAGCAACAGCGTATGGCTGCATCTGTAGAGACTCCGATAAAGGTTATCATTGGCGGTTATTCCTTGGCAGGACTCTTCGCTCTGTGGGCTGGCTATCAGCCAGACCAACCCTTCGATGCAGTCGTTGCCGCCTCTCCTTCGGTGTGGTATCAAGATTGGCTCGACTATGCCGCTGTTCATCAGCCTCAGTCCGATGCTTTCTATCTCAGTCTCGGCGACCGCGAGGAGCGTTCGCGCACGCCTATTCTGACAACCATCGCCACGGCCATCCGCCGTCAGCAACAATTGTTGGAACAGGCTCATATCGTCAACGTCCTTGAATGGAATCCTGGAAATCACTTCCAAGACAATGGACAACGGACGGCCAAAGGATTTGTCTGGGCAATGAAAAACCTGCTTCATCACTAATGGCATTATCGACGGATAAAAACTATCATTTCAACTTTATTTCTTACCTCAGCAATGAGCACAAAGAACTCTAACAACGAGGTTCTGAAAGATGCGCGGCAGGTCACCGAACGGCTGCTCGCTCTACGCGATGACAGCCAGCGCGAGATACTCATGCGTTTCTTCAAGACTGGACCGGGAGAATATGGCGAAGGCGACGAGTTTTTGGGTATCAAGGTACCTGTGACCCGCAGCGTGGTGAAGATAGTGGACAAGCACCTGCCGCTTGTAGAAACAGAACAATTATTGCTATCTCCTTGGCATGAGGTTCGGCTCTGTGCACTGCTGATATTAGTGGGTCAATTCTGCCGCTTTGCCAACCACAACAGCCAGGAAGCCATGGAGGAGCGCGATGCAATCGTCAACTTCTATCTCTGTCATGCCGGCCAAATCAACAACTGGGACCTTGTCGATGCCTCGGCACCGAAGATCATTGGACAATGGCTGATGTGCCCTACCAATTTGGGACAACAGCGCAACATCGTTGACGCTTTAGCTCACAGCAGTCATCTATGGCGGCAGCGCATCAGTATGGTTTGTACCCTCACACCTACACAACAGGGCGACCCCTCGTGGTGTCTGCACTATGCCGAAATCCATCTCCATGCTACTCAAGACCTCATGCAGAAGGCTGTAGGCTGGATGCTCCGTGAGATGGGCAAACACGTCAGCATGGATCTCTTACGCAATTTCCTCAATCAACATGTCCACGAGATGCCGCGAACCATGCTCCGCTATGCCATAGAAAAATTTGACGAGGCAGAACGGCATGATTTCATGACAAGATAATGTAGAAAGCAAAAGGTAGGACAGAGTGCCCCGCCTACAAACAATGTCTTGAAAAATGACAAATATCACCCCTCATTTTGCGATTCTTTTCGAGGAAGCAGGCACTCGCCCATGATTTTTCGATTTTTGAGCAATTTTAGCTAACTGCCAATCTATTAAGCACTTACCCTTTTCCTCGTCTTTGTATTTCTTCAGTACTATTGATTTTTCCATAAAAAATAGGCTTTTATCACTATCATCTCAGTTGTTTCTAGTCATCATCTCTGTTGTTTTATCAGGTCATCTCAGTTGTTTTATCAGGTCATCTCAGTTAGATGACAATCAAAATTTCACTTGTGCCTGCTTTCAGCACCTTTTTCCCTCAAAAAACACTTGGTTGTTTCTCTATAATACAAGTTAAGAATAGCAGTCTTTTGTCAATACGTTTTCAAGCACTATACGGCTCGGCTACGCTTTCTACAAAGCAACACTGTAGCCCAACACCATACGCATTCTGTGTGTCACACATCACCAATGAGTATTGCCTTCTCCCCTTTGCAAAGACACAAATACAGGAGAAGACAGCCTTACAAACCAAGTATTTTTGTTTCGCCCTCATCTTTTTCTGCCAAAATTGCAGTATTCTCAAATAAAATGCGTAATTTTGTCAACCCATGAATACTACAGAACTGCAAAGAATCAAACAGCGCTACAACATCGTAGGCAACAGCGATGATCTGAACCACGCCCTCGACGTGGCCCTGCAAGTAGCCCCCACCGACCTCAGTGTGCTGATCGTCGGCGAGAGCGGCGTGGGCAAGGAAATCATCCCACGCGTCATACACGACAACTCTCCCCGGCGCCGTGAGAGGTACTTCGCCATCAACTGCGGTTCCATACCCGAAGGCACCATCGACAGCGAGCTCTTCGGTCACGAAAAAGGTGCATACACCGGAGCCGTCGGAGAAAGCGAGGGATACTTCGGTGTCGCCAACAAAGGCACCATCTTCCTCGACGAAGTCGGCGAGTTGCCCATGGCCACACAGGCACGACTGCTCAGAGTGCTCGAGACTGGAGAGTATATCCGCGTCGGCGGACAGGAAATCAGAAAGACCGACGTGCGCATCGTCGCTGCCACAAACGTCAACATGCGCAAGGCCATCTCAGAAGGACGCTTCCGCGAAGACCTTTTCTACCGACTCAACACCATCCCCATACAGATGCCGCCTCTGCGCGAGCGGGGCAACGACATACTGCTGCTCTTCCGCCTCTTCGCCATGCAGATGGCCGACAAATACCATCTGCCGAAGATCACTCTCACCGACAACGCCAAGCAACTCATGCTCCACTACAAATGGCCCGGTAACGTCAGACAGCTCAAAAACATCACCGAGCAGATGTCGGTGCTCAGCGAAAAACGCGAAATCGATGCCGAACAGCTCAAGCACTTCATACCCGACGACCCTGAGAGCACAGAGCTCGCCACCATCAGCCAGCCCGGACAACACTCCTACGAGAGCGAGCGCGAGGCTCTCTACAAAATACTCTACGAGCTCCGAGGAAGCGTCGCAAACCTCAGACAAGACCTCAACTCGATGAGAAAACAACTCGACGAGGCACACGAGCTCAACAATATGAGCACTTACCGCAACCAGTATCTCGACACTCCTGCCTCTGCCATGCCTGCACTCACGCCTGCCGGACATCCTCTGGCTGGATATGACGGTATCTCGCCCACACAAGAGGCCGAAGCAGAAGAAATCAAGGCTGAGCCCGAAAGCCTCAACCTCAATGATCTCGGACGGCAGATGGTCGAGAAAGCACTTGAAAGAAACAACGGCAACAGAAAGAAAGCAGCCCAGGAACTGGGCATCTCCGACCGCACACTCTATAGAAGAATCAAACAGTATGGTCTCGATAAAAAAGAATATTAAAGTCTTCCGGCACGCGCTGATCGCCATGACACTGGTGATCTCCACCATCGCGCTGATGACCGCATGCAAGGTGAGCCTGAAATTCAACGGTGCCAGCATCGACTACACCAAGACCAAGACCATCCGCATCGCCGACTTCCCCATACGCTCCAGCTATGTATGGGGGCCCATGGGGCCGATGTTCAACAATCAGCTCAAAGACGTCTTCGCCAACCATACCCACCTGCAACAGGTCAAGCGCGGTGGCGACCTTGTCATCGAAGGCGAGATCACACAGTACAGTCAGCGCAACAAATCCGTCTCCAGCGAGGGATACTCCGCACAGACCGAACTCTCCATGACCGTCAACGTGCGCTTCACCAACAACGCCAACCACAGTCAGGACTTCGAAAAACAGTTTACCTCCACCAAGAGCTACGAGACCACACAAAGTCTCTCCAGCGTTCAGCAGGAACTCGTGCAGCAGATGTGCGAGGATCTCACCGACCAAATCTTCAACGCCACCGTCGCCAACTGGTAACCATCATGGACATAGCGCAATACATACAACATCCTGAGCTCCTCGACCGCGAGACCGTCTACGATCTCCGCAGCCTGCTCGCGCTCTATCCCTATTACCAGAATGCGCGACTGCTGTTGCTGCGCAACCTCTACCTGCTCCACGATCCCTCGTTCAACGACGAACTCCGACAGGCCGCCATCTATATCACAGACCGAAAAGTAATCTTCAACCTCGTTGAAGCCGCACACTACCAAGTCAAAACCGCTAAGCAGGAAAACAGGCAGGTTCACAGCCAGGGCAAGGCTGAAAACAAGGGCGACCGCACCATCTCGCTCATCAACAACTTCCTCGACACCATACCCGAGGAAGAAAAAGAAAAGGAAAAGCCCAAGAAAAACAAACGCAAGCCTACTCCTGCTGACGCCGCCGTCGACTACGTCGCCTATCTGCTGGAGACCGAAGAAGACGATGATCAGGAAACGCCACAGGAGAAGCCTCAGCTAAGGGGACACGATTTGATCGATAATTTCATCAATAATGACAAGGGAAAAATAAAATTAAAGGATACGCCCGAGTATCTTCCCAAAATAGAAGAAGACGGAAGCAAAGACAGCAATAAAGAGGATAAAAGCTATTTCACCGAGACTTTAGCCAAGATTTACATCAAGCAGGGTCGATATGAGAAAGCTTTGGAAATTATTCAGCAATTAAATTTGAATTATCCAAAAAAAAATGCTTACTTTGTAGATCAAATACGCTTCTTAGAAAAGTTGATATTAAATAATAAAAATAATAAGTAAAAGTTTATGTACACGTTTTTCGTTATTCTCATCGTTGTGGCATCACTGCTGATGATTGGCATTGTACTCATACAAGAGTCCAAGGGCGGTGGTCTGTCCAGCAACTTCTCCTCGACCAACTCCATCATGGGTGTGCGCAAGACCACAGACTTTGTGGAGAAGGCCACATGGGGCTTGGCTGCCTTCATGGTGGTCATCAGCATCGTCTGCGCTTACACAGCACCGCAGAGCACCGCCGATCAGAGCGTGCTCGAAAAAGCTGCTACTGAGAGCCAAGCTACCAACCCCACCAACACGCAAGGTTTCCAGGCTGGCCAGCAGGCTCCCGCTCAGGGTGCTGCCAAAGGCACTGCCGCTCCCGCTCAGGGTGCTCAGAATGCCCCCGCAACACCTGCTGCTCCGGCAAAATAACAGAAAAAATGCAAAAAAGTAAGGGATAAATTTGGTGGTTTCAAAAAAATCCCTTACCTTTGCACTCGCTTTTGAGAAACATCCTCGTCACCAGTTATCGCTGACTCGGATCTCTCACAAAGCCTTACATGGTGGGCGTAGTTCAGTTGGTTAGAGCGTCAGATTGTGGTTCTGAATGTCGTGGGTTCGAGTCCCACCCCCCACCCCTCAAAAATCCCCGTAGTCCAAGCGACTGCGGGGATTTGTCGTTTATATCGAGCCTACCCTCTCTATCGATACCAAGAAAGAAGCCCGCCTTTTTTTATATATAATATTTGGAGACTACCATATTTATTATTATCTTTGCGCATAGGAAACAAGACAAGCCAGGGTAACACAGAAAGAGACTCGAGAGAAAGAACGCTCCAGCAGGGAAAGCCTCGGGAAGTTCTTCTATGACCTTGCAAAGGCCACTTTCACGATTATGGTGCTCACGAATTCCATAGCATTATTCATATCGACTAACTATGTATTAGCTGGTATATTCATTGCGGTAGGATTGACTTCCACGGCAGTACTTGCAAGAATAGGTTATTCAATAATTAAAAAGTAAGAACTATGATAATAATGATTATGACATATGGTGCCATTGCCCTTTGCGGCCTCGGCATTCTGCTTTGGTTCCGTACCAAAAGCGGGAAGAAGTGGCTATCTGATCTATAAAGTTAGCGCTTTAAGAAACGTACGTTCTGCGTTACCCGTTCGGTTTGCCACGACTGTGCCGTGGTCCTTGTTCCGCCCTCTATTGCCCGTCAGAAACAGCAAATCCCTGCCGCTCCTAAGGAATAGCAGGGATTTGCTATTTATCTATCATAGGCCTGTCTCAGTCCGCCTTTGCCACATACTTGCGCTTCCCGCTAAACTCCGTGAAATCTACACGGATGATGTTCACACGGTGGAATGATTTCTCACTATACTTATACCCGATCTCCTTGAAGTCCGGCGACAGCTTGTCCACCAGCAGATGCAGTGCCCGCATCATCTCTTCTTCGGAAAGATGTATATGAGCCTCACCACGCAGAATAACGCTCTCATACTCCGTGGTGAAGTTGCGCGGCAACAGATGCACACGTCCAATGATGCAGAACGACACCAGAGGATGCAGCTCCAAAGCCTGCAACTTATGTCCCTCAGGAGCACAGTGGATGTAGATGGAGTGATCGCCGTCCCACACATAGTTCAGTGGTACGCCATACCCCGATCCGTCGACATCCTGCATCGACAGCACACCATATTCACTCTCCCGCAAGAGCTCCAAAGCCCTCTCCTCGTCCATCAGCCTATCCTGGCGACGGACAGTGTCGTTGACATACTTCATTTTTTCTTATCCTTTTATCATGGTGATGATCATCTTGAAAGGTTTCTCAGCCTTGACAGCATGACGCGCTCCGGCTGGTATCACCAGTGCCTCTCCCGTTTGGAGATGCAGCGACTCATCCTCCAGCATAAACGTCATCTCACCGTCGATCACCTGAATGAGCGCGTCAAACGGTGCCTGATGTTCGCTCAGCCCCTGTCCCTTGTCAAATGAGAACACGGTGATGCTTCCTGCTTCATTGTGTTCCAGCTCACGGCTGACCACACTGCCCTCGGCATAGTCTACCAATGCCTTAGGTTCGAAAACCTTTCCTTTTTCAAACGTAGCCATAAAAGTAATATTATAATGTATAATGTAAAAAGTATAATGTATAAATAATTGAGGAAAATGAAAAATGAATAAATAACAGCGCAGAAAGGAAGATGCCCTTCACGCCATTATTTATTCATCATCATTTATACATTACGCATTAATCATTGTCTTGATATCCTCGTCTACGGTAGAGATGGTACCGAGACCAAAGCTGTCCTGAAGCACTTTCAGCACACCGGGAGAGACAAAGGCGGGAAGCGTAGGACCAATGTGGATATTCTTCACGCCAAGGCTCAACAGAGCGAGAAGCACGATGACAGCCTTCTGCTCGTACCAGGCAATGTTGAAAGCAATCGGCAGATCATTGACATCAGCAGCACCGAAAATCTCCTTGAGCTTCAAGGCCACCACAGCCCATGAGTAACTGTCGTTGCACTGTCCGGCATCGAGCACACGGGGAATGCCATTGATATCGCCAAGGTTAAGCTTGTTGTATTTATACTTAGCACAGCCAGAGGTGAGGATCACCACATCCTTAGGCAAAGCCTGGGCGAAGTCAGCATAATAGTTACGGCTCTTCATACGGCCGTCGCAACCACTCATCACCACAAACTTGCGGATAGCGCCACTCTTGACAGCCTCTACGATCTTGTCAGCAAGGGCAAAGACCTGATCGTGAGCGAAGCCACCGACAATCTCGCCATGCTCAATCTCCTCTGGAGCCTGGCACTGGCGTGCCATCTCGATAACCTCAGAGAAGTCCTTATGGCCGTCGGGGCGGGTAGCGATATGCTTCCATCCCGGGAAGCCCGTAGAATTGGCCGTGAACACACGCCCGGCATAGTTGGCCTTCGGTGACGGCGGTACGATACAGTTGGTGGTGAAGACGATAGGACCGTTGAAGTGGGCAAACTCTTCTTTCTGCTTCCACCAAGCATTACCATAGTTACCTACGAGGTGCTTGTATTTCTTCAACTCAGGATAGTAGTGCGCCGGCAACATCTCGCCGTGGGTATAGACATCGATACCCGTACCCTCGGTCTGCTCCAAGAGGTCTGCAATATCGTGGAGGTCGTGACCACTGATGAGAATACCCGGACGCTTGCCTACGCCAATGTTCACCTTCGTGATCTCAGGTTTACCATAAGCTCCCGTATTTGCCTTGTCGAGCAGTGCCATCACGTCAACACCATATTTACCTGTGGTGAGAAGCAGTTGCAGCAGACTGTCGGCAGTAGCGTCGGGATTGGTGATACCTGCCAAAGCCTCAGCCATGAAGCCGGCGATAGCCTCTTCGCGCTGTCCCAGGCGTGCGGCATGCTCATAGTAAGCAGCCATACCCTTAAGTCCAAGCATAATGGTCTCCTTGAGTGAGCGGATGTCTTCGTTGGCAGTACGCAATACGGTCTCGCGGTCGCCCTCAGCCTCATAGTCGCTCTTCTCGCCACCCCACTCCACTTCGTGATAGTTAGGCAGTACCACTCCGAGCTCAGCAGCCTTGGCCAGCAACTGTTTCTTCAGTGCGATGCCCTTGTCGACTTTCTGCAACAGTGCGCAGTCGTCAAAGTTGGCATTGGTGATGGTGGCAAAGAGTGCATCCACGATGAAGTCATCCACAGTGGTGTCGTCACTCTGTCCCTGCTGCAGCAGTGCGTGATAGATGGTACCTACACCACGTGTCACACTCAGCAACAAGTCCATCCAACGGCTTGTCTCAGGTTTCTTACCACATACGCCACTCACAGTACATCCTGTACCTTTGGCAGTCTCTTGACATTGATAGCAAAACATCATATTTTTCTTCTGATTATAAGTTTTATTTATTGTCTAATGATTGGTTACAAATTCTGTCCGTCGAAGCGCGACGCTTCCATCTCGATGGCCTTGGGGAAGATGATGTCATTCTCGACATGGGTGTGCTCCTTGAGGTTCTCACGGAACTCGCTGAGTTGGCGCATCAGCTCCTTATAGTCTTCCGATGCGTCGGCCGGAGCCTGGTAGTCGTTGAGCAGTGTGGCGATGCGTTCATGCCGCTGCAACTCGGCATCGTGGTCTGACATCATCACGTTGATGGGGTTGCGCACCGTGCCGCAGTGCATCGGAGCAATGGGCTGTCCGCGGCGCACGGCATCGTAGAGATCGAGGATATAAGGAAAGAGCACCCGTTCCTCCTTCATCAGATGGGTGTCGAGATCAGAGAGCGACTGGCTGAAGAGTTGCTCCACCTCGTCGAGAACGAGATTCTCCATCATCACCTTATTAATAAGGCTCAGCGTGCCAGGACCTTTCTCCCTCACCCTACGGTGATGCACTTTGAGCACATAGTCCACGAGGAGGTCCAATGGCCACTCGCTGAAATTAAATCTGCTTGTATTCTCCATCTTGTTCTGCCTAATTATATATTGACGGGTGCAAAGTTAGAAAGATAGAAAAGAAGCACCGGTAACAATTGTTACCTCAGCGTATTAATATGAGTTAAAGATGGGGAAAAGTGTCATCGCTACAAAAAGATGATTAAACTTTCAAAAGCCGGCTACGTCATATTACTGACTTCGCACAACAAACGAAATCGTTCCCTATTCAGAATAGAATATTCAAAATCAGATATGAAGAAAGCATTACTTCTCGCCTTGCTATCGATAATGGCGATAGCATCAGCGACGGCACAACAAAAGATTAGCGGTACACTGATCGACCGCGACTCGAAAGAGCCAGTGCCTATGGTCACCGTTCAGCTGCTCAAGGCCGACTCGGCGTTTGTCTCCGGCTCGGTAAGCAACGACAGCGGTAAGTTTGTCATTCAGACGCCGGCTCCCGGCAAATACTTGCTGAAGATCTCGAGCATAGGCTATGTCACCACCATCAAGCGTCTGCAGATGGAGGCAGAGCATGATATTGCCCTTGGCAACATCATCATCCACTCCGACGCTGTGATGCTCAAAGAGGCACAGGTGACGGCACAAGCTCTGAAGGTGACACTCAAGGAGGACACCTTTGTATATAACAGTGCTGCCTACCGCACGCCAGAAGGTTCTACCATCGAGGAACTCGTCAAGCGATTGCCCGGCGCACAGGTGAGCGACGACGGCAAGATCACTATCAACGGCAAAGAAGTGAAAAAGATCATGCTCGACGGTAAGGAGTTCATGACCGGTGACACCAAGACGGCCATGAAGAATATCCCTACCAGCATCATCGACAAGGTGAAGGCTTATGACCAGAAAAGTGACCTGGCACGTGTCACCGGTATCGACGATGGCGACGAGCAAACTGTGCTCGACTTCGGCACGAAAGCTGGAATGGGCAACGGGACCATGGCCAACGTCGATCTCGGCGTAGGGACAAAAGACCGGTATGCCGAAAGACTTTTCGGTGGATGGTTTAACAAGGAGGCTCGCGTCTTTGTCATGGGTAACGCCAACAATGTCAACGACATGGGATTCGGTGGACGTGGCGGATTCGGCAGAAACCGCAACGGACTCAACGCTTCGAAAATGGGAGGCGCGAATGTCAACTATGAGAAGAAAAACGTTGTTAAAGTCGATGGCAGCGTCAGATGGAACCACAGCGACGGCGATGTCTACTCCAAGAACTCCAGCGAGAACTTCGTCAGCAAGTCAGCTTCCTTCTCCAACAGCCTCAACCAAAGCTACTCGCGCTCCAATAGTTGGAATGGACAGGCACGCATCGAGTGGACGCCCGACACGATGACCAACATCTTGTTCCGGCCCACAGCCAGCTACTCCACCAGCGACGGACTCGGCAACAACAACTCGGCATCCTTCAACGACGATCCTTATAAATATGTGGTGGATCCGCTCACGGAGGAAGGTTTGAAGACTCTCGACGAGAATGGACAACTCGTCAACAGCCGAAGCAACACATCCATGAGCTATTCCCGCAGCAAGAGCCTCGGTGCCGAACTGCAATACAACCGTCGTCTCAACAGCCGTGGGCGAAACATCACGCTGCGCGCCGACGCCAACTACTCCGACAACGACAGCAAGAATCTATCCACCAGCAACGTACATCTCTATCAGATTCTCAACACACTGGGGCAAGACTCTACCTATCAGACCAACCGCTACAGCCTCACGCCGACAAAGAACTACGGCTACACCTTGCAGGCTACATACAGCGAGCCGCTGTGGCGCGGTGCCTTCCTGCAGCTGCGCTACCGCTTTAAATACAGCTACAGCAAGAGCGACCGCTCTACTTACGACTTCTCTAATCTCGGTGAGGACTTCTTCTCGGGCATCTACCCAGCCTACCGCTCTTGGGGCAACTATCTTGACCGTCTCGCCAACCCTTACACCGATTACCTCGACACTAATCTGAGCCGCTACTCGGAATATAAGAACTACACACATATCGTGGAGCTCATGCTACGCATGATACGCACCAAATGGCAACTCAATGCCGGCGTAATGGCACAGCCTCAGAAGTCGCACTATATACAGGACTACCAGGGCATCAGCGTCGACACCACACGCAATGTCTTCAACGTCTCGCCGACCTTCGACTTCCGCTACCGCTTCAGCAAGGTCAGTAATCTGCGCGTCAACTACCGCGCCAACACGTCACAGCCCAGCATCTCGCAGCTCCTCGACATCACTGACGACTCAGACCCGCTCAACATTCAGAAAGGTAACCCGGGACTGAAACCGTCGTTCACACAAAATTTCCGATTCTTCTACAACAACTACTGGGAGAAGACACAGCGCGCTATAATGGCACACCTGGGATTCTCCACCACCAACAACTCCATCAGTTCAAAGGTGACCTACGACGAGAAAACAGGTGGACGCACCACACGACCGGAAAACATCAACGGACAATGGAACATGAACGGTGCCTTTATGTTCAACACACCGCTTGACTCGGCTGGTATCTGGAATATCAACACATTCACCAACATGAGCTATGCCAACAACGTAGGCTACGTAACGCTCAACAGCACGTCAGATTCACAGAAGAGCACTACCAAGGATCTCAACCTTTGGGAACGTCTCTCGGGCAGCTACCGCAACAGTTGGCTGGAGGTGGAACTCGACGGACAGCTCTCCTATCGCCACTCTCGCAATGAGCTTCAGTCCACCGCCAACCTCGATACGTGGCAGTTTGCCTATGGTGCCAACGTCAACTTCTCTCTGCCTTGGGGCATGTCGCTCTCTACAGACCTCCACGAGAACAGCCGCCGAGGCTACAGCGATCCTTCGCTCAACACCAACGAGCTGGTATGGAATGCGCAACTCTCACAGAGCTTCCTGCGTGGCAAGCCCCTCACAGTGATGTTGCAGTTCTACGACATTCTCCACAACCAAAGCAATCTCTCACGCACCATCTCGGCTATGCAGAGCAGCAACACTGAGTATAACAGCATCAACAGCTACGTGATGCTCCACGTCAACTATCGTCTCAATCTCTTTGGCGGCAAAGGCATGGGACCCGGTGACGGCCGTCGTGGTCCCGGCATGGGTCCCGGTCGTGGAGGACGCCCGCCAATGGGTGGCTTTGGTGGTGGCAGACCTCCACGTGGCGGTGGCTTCGGCGGATTCTAAAACACTATAGAATAAAGCATGATAGTGCAAGGTATGAAAGCACGAAAGCATAAAAGCACAAAAAAAGGGAACTCTTCACTGAGTTCCCTTTTTTTGTTGTATGTAAGGAAGCTGCTCTTGACAACCCCATATATAATAAGGTGTATCCGCAGTCTCCTATATAAATAAGGTGTATCCCTACAATGCTTTCACTGCCTTAGCCAGTTTCTCCAATGCCTGTCGGATATAGTCTCGCGGTGAGCCGACATTGAGCCGCATGAAGCCCTCACCACCGGGACCGAACATCTCGCCGTCGTTGAGAGCTAAATGAGCTTTGTCAATGAAGAGATCAAGCAGTGCTTCATGGTTTAGATGCAGTTCACGGCAGTCAAGCCATACCAGGAAGGATGCTTGTGGGCGCAACGGGCGAATGCCTGGAATATGCTCCCGGCAATAGTCTTCCACGAAACGGATGTTATCCTCCACGTAAGCCAGCATCTGCCGACGCCACTTCTCTCCCTTGCGGAAGGCAGCTACCGTGGCGATATGGGCAAAGATATGTGCCTCATCCAATTCGTTGGCCTTGAGCCAGCCAAAGAAGCGATCACGCAATTCCTTGTTGGGCACGATGGCATGACTGGTGATAATGCCTGCTATATTGAAAGTCTTGGTAGGCGACTGAAATGTGATGCTGATGTTTGCAGCCTTCTCCGACACGCTGGCAAAAGGTATATGGCGGTGTCCGAAGAGTGCCATGTCGCAATGAATCTCGTCTGAGATAACCAGCAGATGATGATCATAGCAGAAGTCCGCCAGGCGGGTAAGCGTCTCACGTGTCCAGCAGATGCCACCCGGATTGTGAGGATTACAGAGTATCAGCAACCGGCACTTGTCGTCGCAGACACGTTCCAAGCCCTCGAAATCCATGTCGTAGTAGCCGTCCTCCCGTCTGATGAGCGGATTCCACACCACTTCCCGGTGATTGCCACGGGGCGTGAGGAAGAAAGGATGATAGACCGGCGGCATGACGATCACCTTCTCATCGGGCTTGAGAAAGATGTTGCAGACCAGTCCGATACCCTTGACGATGCCGGGGATAAAAGACAGCCACTCCCGCTTGATGTCCCACTGATGATGGGAGAGCACCCAGTCATGGATGGCCGGGAAGTAATCTTCCGGCTCTACCGTGTAGCCAAGGATGGGATGCTCCAAACGATGACGCAAAGCATCGAGGATCTCCGGGCAGACAGCAAAATCCATATCAGCCACCCACAGTGGTTGCAAGTCATCGCGTCCCCAGCGTGGTTTCAGTGCCTCATGCATCAGGTCACCCGAACCACGGCGCTCAATGACAGTATTGAAATCGTATTGCATAACTAAGAGTTGAGAGTTGAAAGTTGAGAGTTGAGAGTTGAGAGTTGAAAGGTGAGAGTTGAAAGGGGAGAGTTGAAAGGTGAGAGTTGAAAGGGGAGAGTTGAAAGGTGAGAGTTGAAAGGGGAGAGTTGAGGGGGTGAGAGAGTTGAGACCGGGGCTATGCCCAACTCTCATGATTCCTATAATTAGCCCTCCAAAGCCTGCTTGATGTCCTCAAAGAGATCGTCGACATCCTCCAATCCGATAGAAAGCCGGATCGTCGTGTCGCTGACATCCATTGCCTTTTTCATTTTGTCAGGGAAGAGGCCAAAGATTGTACTGGCAGGATGGATGGCCAGCGTGCGGTTGTCGAAGAGGTTGGTAGCACGATGGATGAGCTTCAGATGGTCTATCATGCGGAAGCAGGCATCTTTCGAGTCTAAATCGATGCACACCATAGCGCCGGCAGTGGGGCCGAACTGCCGCTGTGCCAGCTCATGAAAAGGATTATCCTCCAAGCCTACATAGTTGACCCGCTTGATCTGAGGGAGAGTCTGAAGCTTTTGTGCCAAGACCAATGCATTGGAGGATTGCACACGATAGCGCGCGTCAAGGGTCTCCAGTCCCATGGTCTGCAGGAAAGCCACCTGCGGTGTCATGTAGGCCCCGAGATTAAAGATCATCTCGTTTTTCATCACCTCACCGAAATGCGGCGTAGTACCATAGTCGATGACCAGCCCTCCCAACGATGTTGCCCCACCGCTGACATATTTCGTGCTGGACACCACCTCGATGTCTACTCCTAAGTCATGGGAAGAGAACATCGTGAAAGGAATGGTTGTCGTGTCAGCTACCAATGGGATATGATGAGCATGGGCGATCTCTGCCAGTTTGGTCAAGTCAGCGACTTCCATCTGCGGATTGGTGATAATCTCCAAAAAGATGCAGCATGTATTCTCGTTGACGGCAGCCTCCACAGATTCTGGATCAGTCAGGTCTGCAAGTTTGCAGCCCACTCCAAACTTGCGGAGCGTGGACATAAGCAAAGAGAATGTGTTGCCGAAGAGATGCTTCGACGTCACCACGTTCTTTCCCTGTGCCGTAAGTGCCATCATCGTATTGCTGATGGCAGCCATTCCGCTGTTGAGCGCAATGACATTCTTTGCCCCAGTGAGCACCTTGACCCGCTCCTCAAAATTGGATACGGTAGGATTTTCACAACGTGAATAGTCAGGCGCGTCAATGCGATTGCAGAAGGCATCACTCATCACCTGAGCATTATCAAACTCATAGGCTACCGCATTGTACACCGGCATACTGAGCGCATCATAAGCATCGCGCCGCTTATAAGGCACATGTATGGCTTGTGTTTGTTTCTTCATCATCTCTTTATCAATAATTGTTCTATAACGAAAATTCTACTTTAATACCCAGAAACGGCATACGGAACACCCCTATTTGTGATATCAATACCACTGCACGGCATTGCTGTAGCCACTCCGCTTGTCATATTTCAGTGCGTCGGTAAGTGTGGCGGCGTTGCAACGGAAGGTGAAGTTATAGCTTGTGTATGGTGCCAACACCACAGAGCAACTCATGTTGAAGCAGTGAAGATCACGCTGTAACGACGCTGTGGTCATTGAGATCTTGTGGTTGTCGAAATCATAACCGCTGGAGAAGCTGATATTCCACCCGTCGCTGATACGCAGGTTGCCACTCATGTTGAGAGTTTGGGAGAAGCTGTAGGGATAGCGCATGCTTTTATAGTTGAACTTCCCTGAAGTATTCTCCCGCATTGTGATACCGTAACCGAAGGTGATAGACCAAGGCATAGAGAAACGCATATAGCCATCGTCGTCGGTGCTGGCCTTGCCGCCACCGCTTTTCTTCTTGGCTCCGTTCTGCGCTTTGACCATTTCGTCATCGACATTACTGTTGATGTCGGTATCTATACCTTCGTCGTCGTCATCGTTGTTGTCCTTGCTCTTATTGTCTTTTTCATCGTCGCTGCCACCGCCGAAGAGCTTGGCTATCTTTTCGGGAGTCAGCGTATAGGAGATATTCTGCGACATGCCCTGGAAACGTCCGAAGCGTCCGCGTCCCCACTCTGTGTGGTTACCGACATAGGGTTTGCCGTTCTCGTCGAGATCCCAAGCGTAGGTGGCAAAGACCGCGTTCATGTTGAATGTGTAGTTTTTCCACCATTTCAGTCTCAGACGCATGCTCAGATCACTCCACTTATGATATGACGCAGCCATATTGTAAGACATGCTGGCACCGAGCTCATCAATAAGGCTGATCTTCTTATAGCCCGTCGAGTCCTCGTCACTCTTGATCTTCATCTCAAGATTGTTGGCCAGATCCATCGAGATACTTCCCGTCTTGCCCTTTCCCGGTACGGAATAGAGCTGATCGGAATAGGGTGAATACTCTACGAGCGACACATTGCCGTCGGCATCCGTTTTCTGATAGGTCTGATAATAACCATAGCGGGAAGCACCGAAATCAGGCGCATAGCTGAACGATATTTGCGGTGTGATGACGTCACGGATAGCCTGTATCTTGTCACCGAAGATTTTTCTGCTGGGGATCGCAAACAGATAGAGTTTAGTATTTGCCGAGAGACTCAGGTTCCAGTTATACACGTTGTGGAATCCATATGTCGTGTCACGCACCTCTTCCTGCGTAGCCTCGTCCCACGAGCGTGTGACCTTGCTGGTGTACATGCGGTCGGTGAAGTTGAAAGAGGGAGAGATGTTGATGTAATTAAACAGTGTGAAGTTTCCGCTGATCGGTATGCTATGCTGCATGCCGTTCTTCCAGTCCTTAATGAGATTGGAATGCATGAGCTTGTCCTCCTTGGTGTTGATCGAGTTGCTGAGCTGTCCGGTATAGCTCATCGAGATCTTCTCATACCATTTCTCGTCGCCCACCTGATGCTTGCGGCGGAAGGGATAGAAGCGCGAGATGCTGATGTTCAGGTCGGGCAGCGTCATGGCGATACTCGAGTCACGCATGTTCTGCGAGAGATTGGCAGAAGAACTCAGCGACAGTCCGATGCTGGAGAACGTTGTGCTCCAACTGACCGAAGAGGTACGTGTCGACTGCATGAGTGACTGCGGATTGTACACACTCGTCAGGTTATTGCGCTCATATTTGGAAGACGCGAAGTTGACACTGGCAGCAAGACTACTGTAAGGGTTGGCTTTGGAGTCTTGTCGATGGCTCCATTGCAGTTTGAAGCTCTTCTGCTCGGAGAAGTCCGGCATACCCTTGTCACCGGTCTTGGTATCCTGGTAGCTGAAGAGGAACGAACCGCTATATTTATATCGTTTTTTGTAGTTGCTGGCAGCCGAGAACCCCCACGAGCCTTTGGTGTAGATCTCTCCCAAGAGTTTCAGATCCCATTTGTCGCTCATGGCAAAATAATAGCCGCCGTCACGCAGGTAGAATCCACGGCTGCTCTCATCACCATAGGTTGGCATGATGAAGCCGCTGGAATAACTCTTGGTGAAGGGGAAGAAGCCATAAGGAATGGCGAAAGGCAGCGGCACATCGGCTACTACCAAATAAGCCGGACCAAAGACCACGTCCTTGCCGGGACGTACCTTGGCACGCGACAGAGCAATATAGAAGTCGGGATGAGGGGCGTCGCATGTAGTGTAGCGTCCGTGAGCCAGATAGATCTCGCCATTGTCGTTGCGTTTCGACTGTTCGCTGGTCAGGAAGCCATCCTCCTGCTTGGTATATACGTGCTTGATGAAACCTTTCTTGGTTTTGAAGTTAAACGACATCGTGTCGGTGTCGTAGGTGTCCTGCCCCATGACAAAGACTGGCTTTCCCTTGATGCCGTCCGTCGCTGTGGTATCCCTAGAGCCGGTAGCATGTACAAGACTGCTGTCAAGACTCAGCTTGATCTTGTCGCTCTTCAAGTCCATGTTTTCATACTTCACCTCAGCCGAACCGTAGAGATGAGCAGTATTGGAAGATGCCATATAGACCAGCGAGTCGTCGGCTTGATAGGTGACGGGGGCGTCGATGCCGTTTTTCTTCTTACGGTTGATAGAGTCGAGACGCAGCGAGTCGTCTACCGCCTTATTGTGATGATAGACAGCGAGCTGCAGCGAGTCCATGCCCGTGGTGTCGGTAGCGGCATCATCAGCTTGTAATCCTTTGATACGGGAAGAGTCTGTCTGTGTGGTATCAGCCTTTTTGCCGGTAAGCCGCTTGTCGGGAGAAGGCATAGCCCCACTGGCCATGGCCACAACCATGACACCCACTGCCGATAATATAATGAAAGGCTTACTTCTCAATGGATAATCTGAATAATGTGAAAACAATGAATGGCGCTCATCATGAGCTATGCAAAATTACGCAATATCTGTTGAACAAGCGAGGGTTTACGCATTTTTAACGTTCAGGCTCAAACAGTGCTTTCCATTGTAGGAAACGCTGGAGGCCGTCCTCGCCAAATTTGGCAAGACTCTTCTCTGCCTGCTCTGCCGTCTTGACTTTCTTGAGATTTGACTTGCTGTAGAACTTATCAGCATAGCAAATCAATTTCTCTTCCAATGTCTCAGGCAGGAAATCCTGATGAGGCAAAGGCAGGTTCTGACGGACGATTTCCTCTTTGGTCAGTCCCGCACCGGTATGCCGCTCACACACACGGGCATGCTCAGGATAGCCTTCCGCGCGCATCAGCTCCGCGCCCAAACGACCGTGACAGATATAAGGCTCTGTGCCATGGCAGGCAATGCCGGGCGCGTCACAACGGAAGATACCGATGTCGTGGAGCATCGCTGCCTCCTCGACAAACCGCCGGTCGAGATTCAACTCGGGATGACGGTCGCAAATCTCCAGTGCCCGCGCTGTCACAGCACGACTGTGAACCAGCAGGATATGGCGCAGCTCATCGTCGGCAGGATAGTATTTGTCTATGATCTTCTGATAATCCATATAAAACGAATTCATCACCCACCCTTCTCCTTGCTTCTTTGCAGGCCTGGCCACGCCACAGCGGCGACGGCTCTGCTCTTTGGGAAGCAAAGAGAAGAATAGATGATGAAATATTAGTGTTGACGCTCTATGTAAGCGATGACGTTGCCCTTCTGGACTTTGCTGCCCTGCTTGGCATTGATCTCCACAAGTTTGCCACCAAGATCAGCCTTGACTTCCACAAACTCACCCCATGGAGCCTGGATATAGCAGAAGGTATCGCCTTCCTTATATTCCTTGCCAATGTAAGGCTCTACGGCAGGAGCGCACTCACCCTCGCCCTGGAACTCCCAGAACACCTGACCCTTCACCGGTGCGACGACAGCGTCTGCCTTGGCATGCTTGAAGGCGGCAAGTTCCTCAGCAGAGAGTTTGCTGCCCATCTTGGCATCTTTAGCCTTCTGCAGATCAGCCAGCATGTTCTTCTTTGCCTGACCGCTCTTGTAGTTGCGGTACTGCTCGGGATGCATGGCAAGCTCGAAGAGTTCTTCGTCGTCCTTACCATAGTCCCATCCGTTCTCGTCCATCTCCTTCTTGAAGTCGTCCAAAGCGGGCTTCAGCAAGGTATGAGGATCGATGTCGGTGAACTCATAGCCCTTTTCTTTGGCCAGTTCCTTCAGCTCGGGAGCAATCTCGCCTGGCACCTTGCCACTGCGGCCGAGAATCATTCCCCACATGGAATCATCCATATAGACATAGCGTCCCTTGCCTTGCTCCATAGACAGCAAGTTCATCAAAGAGATGTTCTTTGTATACTGAGAGAACGGTGTCACCAATGGTGGATAGCCCACGCGAGGCCATACGTAAGCAACCTCGTTGAAGAGCTTGATGAGCAGATCGTCGACGCTCAACTCCGGTTCGCCTTTCTTCTTACGCAGATTGTTGATAGTTCCGCGGATGCCGCCAAGGTCGCTCATCATCGAACCCATCATACCGCCGGGCAGTCCGCAGCTCAACAAGAGCGAGGACATCAACTTGTTTTGAGGATTGATGAAGTAGCCCAACCACTCGTCGATGAACTCCTGAGTCAGCGCACGTGCCTTCATGTAAGCGTCCATATTGATGTCAGCTACCTCAAAGCCAGCGTTCTTCAACATGCTCTGCACAGAGATAACATCGGGATGAACCTTACCCCAAGACAACGGCTCAATGGCGGTGTCGATGATATCTGCACCGTTTTTGCAGACCTCCAATATAGAAGCCATGCTCAGACCGGGACCGGAATGGCCGTGATACTCGATGATGATCTCAGGATGCTTGTCCTTGATCATCTTTGTGAGCTTGCCCAGGAAGGCAGGCTGACCGATACCGGCCATATCCTTCAGGCAGATCTCCTCGGCTCCGGCCTCTATTTCCTGATCAGCCAGGTGGCTGTAGTATTCAAGTGTATGTACAGGTGATGTGGTAATACAAAGTGTTCCCTGCGGTGTCATACCTGCTTCCTTGGCCCACTTGATAGACGGCGCGATGTTGCGGATGTCATTCAGCCCATCGAAGATACGGGGGATGTCCACACCCTGAGCATGCTTGACACGATACATCATCGCACGCACATCGTCAGGCACAGGATACATACGCAGGGCATTCAAGCCACGGTCAAGCATGTGGGTCTTGATGCCGGCCTCATTGAAAGGCTTGCAGAAGGCACGCACTGCATCGTTAGGATTTTCACCAGCCAAGAGCTGCACTTGCTCAAAAGCACCGCCGTTGGTTTCCACACGGGAGAAACATCCCATGTCTATGATGACCGGAGCAATACGCTCCAACTGATCCTTGCGTGGCTGAAACTTACCTGAGCTCTGCCACATGTCACGATAAACGAGACTGAACTGAATTTTCTTACTCATATTTATCTACTACTTCTGTTTTCATCTATTTCTTGCCACAGGAGACTCGGACTCCTTGCTAAGGCTGCAAAATTAAATAAAAAAAAGCAAAATACGGCTTGTACGATTGATTTTTTATGATTTATAACTATCTTTGCATTCAAAAAGTAACACTCTCGATGATGCGTGCAAAAACATTGATCACTGTCACTTTGGCCGCAGGCTTGTTTGGAGCCTGTACCAGCGACAATGCCACAAAAGACAATACCAACATACAGTTGGAGTCGGAACTGAAGATCACAGGCGACAAAACCATTTATGGACTGGCCTGCGAGGGCTGCAACGACTCTACCATCCTGCTCCTGCCCAACGACGGAAGCGATCCGGTGAAATACGACATCATTGATGCCACACGCAACCACAAGATCCGCGGCAAGATTAAAACGGGCGACTGGATCTGTTTGATCACCAACAAGAACGACAAGCGAGTGGCTGACTTCGTGATGGATCTCGACCAGCTACGCGGCATCTGGTGCTATATCGTCATGCCTAAGATGCGCGACTACAACAAAATGAGCAAACGCCTGCAGGCCCGAATGATGGAAAATATGAGCGATTCGCTAAAAGAGACGTTTCTCATCCCGCGCGAATACGGATTCTGGCTTAAGCGTCAATGGCAGGCTCAGAGTGTCGGCTATGTCAAGGAAAGCAGCACGCTGGCCGAGGAGAGTCCTGTGGTCTATCCTCAATTGGGTTATTATGTCGCATGGGGCATCTGGAACGGAAAGATCATCATCGCAAGAGGAACACCCAAATTCAGCGATACCGGTCAGGTGTCAGTAACGAATATGGTCAACGACACATGCGACGTGGACTATTTAGACGCTGACTCTCTCGTGCTCTCATCCGACGGACAGAGCCGCAGCTACTACCGCAAGAGCGACATCAACGATGTCAACAAGCGGGCCAATGCCATCGCTGCCATGCGCAGCAAGCAGGCCCTCCAGCAGGCCACGGAAAGCAAATAACTGCACGACAGATCTTCGAATGCAAAAAGCCCTGGGCACCATTGCCTCAAATGGTGCCCAGGGCTTTTTAGGTATATGCGCATCTTTTTATGGATCCTTCATGCCAATATGCGCTCTGCGAGGAACTACAAGCAATCAGGAAAGCAAAGCGACTGAAACCTTTTCTTCTTGACGCCTTACCGCGCAAACAAAGAACTTGACAAAAACCAGTCGGGAAGAAGTCTCAAAATAGAAGAAAAACGTATTATAAAACAGAAAAAACAACTGCGAAAAGGCCATTTTTATAGCTTCATTTGGTCATCTCAGTGATTTTACTCTGTCATCTTACCGAGATGACGAGGTCATCTCAGTTAGATGATAACAAGAAAAGGGTACTTTGACGAGAAATTCTCTAGAGAATTTCTCGTCAAAGTACCCTTTTGATTTTGGCAGGCAAAGCGACTTGATTGTACACCTCTGATTATTAACCACTTACAAAAAGTAGCTAAAAAATCGCAAAATCAAGAGCAGAAGAGGGTTTGCTTCAAAAAATCGCCGCCACAGAGGCGGAAAATTGTCAGTTTATCCAACAATATTATGACTGAGCCTCTATCTGTTTTCATTCACGCCTATTCGTGCGTCTCGAAACGTTTCTGTGCCAAGAGCTCATAGCGTGTGCCCTTGCGCCCATAGTTTGCATAAGGATAGATGCTGATGCCACCACGGGGAGTGAACAATCCCGTCACCTCTATATATTTAGGATCCATCAACTTGATCAAGTCCTCCATGATAATGTTGACACAGTCTTCATGGAAGTCGCCATGATTGCGAAAGCTGAAAAGATAGAGCTTCAGGCTCTTGCTCTCCACCATACGCACGTCAGGGATGTAGCTGATGCGGATCTCAGCAAAGTCGGGTTGTCCGGTGATCGGACAAAGCGACGTAAACTCAGGGCAGTTGAACCGCACCCAATAGTCGTGATCCTGATGTTTGTTGACAAAGGTTTCCAGCACTTCCGGAGCATAGTCCATCTTGTATTGTGTTTTGGCACCGAGGGCTTTGAGTCCCTCTGATTTGCGTGTATCTTCCATATTGTTTTTTGTTTGAATCATCTGATTTCTATCTTTCCAGCCTTATCAGAGGCTGAACACATTCCATATATTATAGTTGACGCCTACGTCATAGACATCCTCACCTTCGTGCTCCTTAAGTCTTTTCACGACGCGAATGGTCACCGGCAGTGCAATGATCTCATAGACAGTCTTGAGCACTACTTGCCACAGCATCAGCGCAGGCAGAGCCGTGAGCGGCACAACTCCACCCAAGGCCAGCGGAAAGAAGATCAGTGAGTCGCAACTCTCTCCGGCCACCGTACTCCAAATGGCCCGGGAGGAGAAATGACGGCCTTTGTCACGGATCTTCATCTTGCTCATCACGTAGGCATTCATAAAACTGCCCACAACGAACGCCACAAAAGAAGCCAGGGCTATGCGGGGCGCTAAACCAAAAACGGCATGGAAGCCTTCCTCATTGTGCCAGTAGGGCGCACCGGGAATGGCATCACACAGGGCTCCCATCGCCACGAAGAAGAAATTCATGCCAAAGCCCAGCCAAATCAGCAGACGAGCCTTGCGATAGCCCCACACTTCGCACACGCAGTCATTAATAATATAGGATACGGGAAATACCAGCAGTCCTCCCGTCAGATTGACAGGACCTACGGCAATCTGCTTCGTTTCCAACACGTTTGCCGTAATCAGACAAACACAAAAGAGGGTGCTGAACAGCATGAACAGCACGCTCACGGATTGTTTTTCTCTTTTCATGTTCTTGTTTTTAAAGAGGTTAGACAAGCACTCTGTAAAATATTGAATAATGAATTAAATACAGTATTGAATATTGAATTTAAACAGTGATGAATGGCGACGGCTCCAAGCCTATACCTGATAAAGAAGATAAGCGATATATCCGATAAAGAGCGCCGACAGTACGCCTCCTTCCCAACGCTCAATGCGATACTTGGTGAAGGAAAAGAGCCAAAGCAGAATCATGGAGATAACCATCACGCTGAGATCTACAGTGGTAATGCCTTGCGTGCTCATCGGGGAGATGATGCCGGTGACGCCAAGGATCATCAGAATGTTGAACACATTGGAGCCTAACACATTGCCGATGGCAATGCCACTGTTACCTCTGCTGGCAGCAACTGTGCTGGTAGCGAGCTCAGGCAACGACGTACCGCAAGCCACAATCGTCAGACCGATCACGGCATCACTCACGCCTAAGGTATGGGCCAGTGCTGAGGCATTATCCACAAACACCTCTGAACCGACAATCAGTCCGATCAAGCCAACGACGATCAGCAAGGACGCTTTGCCCACACCGATATTGACCGGCTGCTCCAAAGAATCCTCACCTGCCTTCATGCCTTTCCTGGCTTCAAGCAGCGTCAGATACATGAACACGAGAAACAAAACAAACAGTATAGCTGAATCTACCCTGCTGATGTTGCCGTCCAGACAGAGCATCAACAGCACTACAGAAGCAACAAGCGCAAACGGGATGTCGCGTTTCACGGTGCCATGAAGGATGGAGATCGGGGCGACCATAGCTGCCACACCCACAATGAGCAAAGCATTGAAGATGTTGCTGCCAACCACATTGCCCACTGCCAAACCAGGCTTGCCACCAAGTGCAGACATCAGACTGACGAAGAACTCAGGCATGGAGGTTCCCATGGCAACGACAGTCAGACCAATCACGATTTGAGGAATACCCATGCGAGTGGCTATACCTACTGAGCCGTCAGTGAGCCAGCCTGCTGACTTCACCACAGCTACGATGCCTATTACCAACAAAACAACCTGAATCCAAGTTTGAGAAGGAGCAAAGTTAAACAGCAACAAACTCATATTAAACATATTTTTTGCAAAGGTACGAAAAAACCCTGAATATTCACATATTCAGGGTCTAAAACTAACAATCACACAATTATAAATCTATCAATCTATTATGCTCTTATGTCAAAGCCTGCACTTGGCTTATGCCTTAAGAGACTGGTACAAAACCTAAATGCTTCAAAAAATGCTTAAACCTATTTGCTTACTTATCTGCACTATAGATTGCAACAGATATGCCACAGCAGCCAGCCGGCCACTGTGGCATAATTGCGTGACAATATGTCATATTCAACACTGCTATTACTTAGCAGCCTCTGTCTCTTGCTCTTTGTTTTCCTCTCTGCTCTCAGCTTCCTCGGGAGCCAAAGTAGCCTTGAAGTCGGAATAGCCGTTGGTGACCAGAATGTTGTACCACTGCAACAACTTCTTGATGTCGCTGTCGTGAACACGATCCTCGTCAAACTCGGGCAGCACTTCCTTGAAATATGCACGGAGTTCCTTGCCGGATACCTTCTTGTAGTTGATGGAGGCTTCCTTGCAGCCTTCCTTCTTGGCTACATTGTCCAGCACCTGCCACAAAGGCACATCATCACCGGTAGTGTACATGGCAATATCGCCCAGGCTGGTCACCTTGTCGGTAGCGAAGGCGGGCTGACGGCGATGTGTGGCATCAATAGCCTCAACGATCAGATTCATCTTACCACGACTTACCAACTTATACAATCCGGGCTTACCGGCAATCGATAATATTGTTTCCATTGTTTGCTAAAATTTTGCTTTGTTATGATGTTTATTGATTGATTTCTGTCTTGTGCATTCTCTTTATTACCAACAGAGCGAGTCACCCTCCTGCTGCTTACTGCCTACTGCCTCAACGAGCGAAGCATGTCATCAACCTGCCTGTCGAGATCAGCTTCACCGTCGTTCACGATCGTGTAGTCGCAACGACGTCTCACCTCTTCGGCCGGCAACTGGCTGTCGATCCACTGCATGGCTTTCTCGCGAGTAATATGGTCGCGGGCCATGATCCGGCGGACTCTCACCTCCAAAGGTGCGTCGACAAAGACGAAAGCATCGAAAGCCACACGACGGTCAAAGCCACTGTCGAAAAGGATAGCACTCTCCAGCCATGCACAGCCGCTCTGCTCGAAGTCCTGTGCCACTGCCGGATGCACAATATCGTCGACCGCCTGCTTGTTCTCATTAGAGGCCAGCAGAAAACTCGCCAACACTCTCTTTTGCAAATCATGGCCTTGGTAGACATCGTCCCCCACGAGCTCACGCAACTGACGTTGCAAGACAGCGTCTGTGCGCATCAGCCGCTTGGCAGCAGCGTCACAGTCATAGACCTGTATGCCGCGTTGGGCAAGGAGACGACAGACAAAGCTCTTTCCGCTGCCTATGCCACCGGTGATCGCGATTCTTTTCATTGCTGCTCGATGAGATAATCGACCTGGTTCATTTCCAGTCTGACATTGCTTACGCCCCTTGGCCGCTGTGTGACGTAGAGATTGCATTTATCCGAAGGGTGGGCTGAGATATCTTTGAAGTCTACCACCACACGGAAGTCACTGGCCTTGACCTGACGATAGAGACTGGCACCAACCGTGAACGTCACATTGACCCGCTGTGGAAACGTACGGATGACGGTTCCGACGGGTTTATTGATCGCTGTGATTGGTACTTCCATGGTCTCCTCGGTGAGGATGTCGGGAAACAGGGTGATTTTGACTTTTGCCGGCGTGATCTTTACGCCGTTGATTGGCCGAAGCCTGACCACTCTCGTCACCGTATCAGAGAAGTTGGCGATGCGGAGAAACTCGGTCATCACCGTCTCGATGCTGTCCAGTTTGGCTTTGCTGGCATAGATCGTCACCTTGTCAGGCCAGAACTGCACATGGGACAAGTAATAGTCTTTTGCCGGCACAATGTTGCCCGCCAGACTCACCTTCACCTCTTTCTTCCGACCATAGTTGAAGTAGAAGTCCAACCGGTCGCTCTTGATACTCGAGATAGTTGATGAAGAGAAGATTTGCTGTCTGATCTGCCGCTGAATATCGACTATAGGCACGACGCCATGCCCCGTCTCGCCGTCGGCATAAGTGTCGAACTTCAGCACCACCGGACGTAAGTGCCGACTCGTGGAATAGCCCAAGAGCATGAAGCCCTTGTCGTGAATAGTCACACGCACCGTATCGCTCATAGGCGTGGTAATCACTACGTTCTTCGGTACACCGACAAGGCGCACAGCGACCGGAAACTCTTCGTCATACGTCTCGTTGAGCGTCTCCATCAACCAGAAGATGCCTGAGAGAAAGAGGAAGAATAAGAAAATCAGAAACTGCTTGTTCTTGGAACTGAACAAGAAGCTTCTGACCATATTGAGGAAAGACCCTATATTATGCATTAGGCTGCTGCTGAGCTGCGTCCTGGAAGACGTAGTTCTTATCAACCGTAATCACAACACCACGTGCCACTTCCACCTCGACAACATTCTTCTCATTGTCGAGACGCTTCACGGTGCCATAGACGCCACCGCCTGTGACGACCTTGGATCCTTCCTGCAAAGAGTTTTGGAACTCGCGTATCTTTTTTTGCTTCTTCTGCTGGGGGCGAATCATGAAGAACCACATGATGGCGAAGAGTGCCACCAGCATGATGAGCATTCCACCGAAACCGCCTCCTTGTTGAGCTGCCTGTGCAGCCAGTACCATTGTATTCATTTACTGTCTGATTAAAAGATGATTGTTTTGTTATGAATAGCCGCATACCCCATTGATGTCAGAGGCACGCTACACATTATTATATATAGTCTACATTATATATAGTCTACTCCTGCTCTTCGGGCTCTTCTGACGCTTTCGCTTCTGAAGGCTGAGCATCCTCGCTGTCTTCTTCAGGCTGGGGAGCCTCGACCGGCGCATCGTGATGGACAAAGCGCATGCGGCCCGTCGGTTGGACGTTGCGACCCATCGACTGATGGTCAGGACGTTCTGAGCGCTCAGGCATCTCTTTCATCATCTTACCGCTGTCGATCAGATGGCGGGCAATGGAGTCGAGCATGCCATTGATATATCCGCCACTGCGCGGAGTGGAATAGAGCTTAGCCAACTCCACATACTCGTTGATCGTCACCGATACCGGGATATTGGGGAAAGTAAGCATCTCGGCGATGGCAATCTGCATGATCACTACGTCCATATAGGCCAGACGCGAGAAGTCCCAGTTGCGGGAAGCCTCACTCATGTAGTGCTGATACTCATCGGCATTGAGGATCGTGGAGCGGAAGAGTTTGCGGGCAAAGTCTTTGTCCTCGACATCCTTCCATTCCGGCAGCAGTTCCTGCTTATTCTTGTTCTTCGGATCGAAACGCTTGATGGTCTTCAGCACGAAGGTGTCCACCACCTCCTTGTCGTCGTTCCAATAGAGGCTCTTCTCCTCCAGCAGAGCGTCGAGGTCGTCGTTGGTTTCGATAAACATCTTGTAGATCCGGCGCCACAGTTCACGATCTTCGTCATAAGTAGTCTCAGGAGTCTTCATATACTCCTGATACAACTCACTCTGCTCGATCTGGTTGCACAGCTTGCGGATGAACTCTATATCGTCTTTCCAAGTGAGCTTCTTGTCTTCAAGGAACTCATTGAGCATTTTGTTTTCTTCCAATTGAACCGCGAATTTGTTGAACGCGAATTTGGGAGATGCCGGCTGCGTGCCCTCACGCTCCGCACGCTGATTAAGCACATCGAGACGATGCCGCTCCTCCTGCGTGACTGCGACCATCAGATCCAAGAGATAGTTGTACAAATCGTATGCCTTGGAAAGGCTGAAAAGCAATTCCTTTTCAGCTGCATCCATATTCTTATTACCGTTTTGATAGTATGCATAGGTTAACTGGACTATCTTTATACGTATTAGCTCGCGATTAATCATTTTCTTTTATTCCGTCTAAAAACATGTTTTACGCTGCAAAAGTAGGGAAAATTCCGTGGATATGCAAGAAAGAGGTATCAAAAGACTATTTTTTTAGATAAACTTTGCACATTGCTTTGCTCAATTCAAATAAAAGCACTACCTTTGCACCGCTTTTCAGATTGATACATATTATTGATTCAGTGTGATGGCGAATTAATTAACGATTTAATTTAGAGTAACACAAATGAAAGAAATCAGCATTTCAGGTAAGAAGCGCGAGGCCCTTGGTAAGAAAGCTTCTAAAGCCCTTCGTAAGGAAGGTTTGGTTCCCTGCAACCTCTATGGTGAGGAGCGCGTAGACGGCAAGCCGGTAGCATTGGCTTTTGCCTCTCCCTTCAGCGAGCTGCGCAAGCTCATCTACACTCCCCACATCTATGTCGTGAAGATCAACATCGACGGCACTGACCACACAGCAGTGCTCAAGGAGATCCAGTTCCACCCCGTCACTGACGCTCCTCTGCACGTCGACTTCTATGAGGTCAACGATCAGAAGCCTATCACCATCGGTATTCCTGTGAAGCTCGTAGGTCTGGCACAGGGTGTTCGCGACGGTGGCCGTATGAACCTCTCTATCCGCAAGATCAACGTTACTGCTCCTTACCAGCAGATTCCTGAGCACCTCGACGTCGACGTCACTGCTCTGCGCATTGGTAAGAGCATCAAGGTAGGTCAGCTCTCTTACGAGGGTCTGGAGCTCGCTACAGGCAAGGACGTGGTCGTTTGCTCCGTGAAGATGACACGTAACGCCAACGCCAGCGCAGCCAGCGACGACACTGACGCTTCTGCAGACGCAGCAGCTGACGCTGAGAGCAAGTAATCCATCTCTGTAGGTTACCGATATCGATAGACATTGGATAAGTATTTGATCTGTGGTCTGGGTAATCCCGGTGATGAATACGCCGGTACTCGCCACAATACAGGATTTATGGTATTGGACGCTTTTGCCAAAGCGTCCAATATTTGTTTTGAGGATCGCCGTTACGGCTTTGTGGCTGAGACGTCCCTGAAAGGCAGAAAGGTGTTTTTGTTGAAGCCGACAACGTTCATGAATCTCAGTGGCAACGCGGTACGCTATTGGCTCAACGAAGAGAAAATCGACCAAAGCCGGCTGCTCGTTGTCAGTGATGATGTAGCATTGCCCTTGGGTGATTTCCGGCTGAAAGCCAATGGAAGCAATGGAGGGCATAATGGTCTGGGACATATCATGCAGCTGATCGGCCAGAACTTCGCACGCCTGCGAATGGGCATCGGCAACGACTATCCACGTGGCGGACAGATCGACTGGGTGCTCGGCCATTACTCCGACGACGACATGAAGGTGTTGCAACCTACCATCGACATGGCGGTCGACATCATCAAGAGCTTTGTACTGCAAGGCATCGACAACACGATGAACCAGTACAACAAACTGGGAAAAAAGCACTAAACAATGTTGAATGTGGAATGATGAATGAAGTCAACATTCATCATTCCACATCCAACATTCGTCATTGCAATCATTCATTCCTCATCATTCATCATTCAACATTGTATGAAAGATACTCTTCCTCAGCACGGTCCTTCGGCCCGCATCGACAAATGGCTTTGGGCAGCACGTGTTTATAAAACACGCTCCCTGGCAGTGGATGCTATCAAGAACAGCCGTGTGACCGTAGACGGAGCCAACGTAAAGCCAAGCCATATTATTAAAGAGGGGCAGGTCGTCAGCGTGAAAAAACCGCCCATCACCTACTCTTTCCGCATTCTGGCTTGTATCGAACAGCGTGTTGGCGCCAAACTCATTCCGCAAGTCTACGAAAACGTCACGGATCCCAAGCAATATGAACTTTTGGAGATGAGCCGCATCAGCGGTTTCGTCGACAGAGCAAGAGGCACGGGACGCCCCACCAAAAAAGAGCGACGGGCCCTCGACGCCTTCATCGAGCCTGCCATGTTCGGCTTCGACGATGATGACGAGTGACAAACCAAAACATGAAGCGACACGCTCAAGCATGGCACACTCCCTTTACTCTTAACACGAAGTGTTGCACTCAAGAAGGAGCGCACCCTTTATCGAGCACGGTTTCAAGCCCAGAAGCTATTAGCCCCCCAGCGTGAGACTGACTGCATTTCCATAGATGCCTGTGCGGCCGCTCCATGACGCATATCAGCAAAAAGAGGAGGCAACGACCACAAAACCGTCGTTGCCTCCTCTTTTTGTTTTCTTCTATCTTAGCTGCCATCGTTATTCACAGCTGCTTGTCGCATTTTTTCCGTTGTTGGCTTCGGCCAGCATCTCCAGAGAGTTGCGTTCCCCTACTACCCAGATGATATCTCCGACCGTAAACTTGCGCGAGGGACTAATCATGGTCAAGTTTTGCTGACCTTCCTCCACGCCCACTACCATGCAACTATAGCGGTCTCTGATGCCACTCTCGCCAAGAGTCTTGCCCAAGAAAGCGCAAGAGCGCGACAGTACCATCTTTCTTAATTTCATCTCCCTTTCTTCTATATTCGGGTCTTCAGGCACCAGTTCTCCCTTGAGAGCCTTGCCAAATGCCTGCAGCTGCTCATCGCTGCCGATAGCCTGGAGACGGTCACCCGGGAAGATGATGTCATCACCACCGGGGATGTTGATGCGCTGATGGCCACGCAGAATGCTGCTCACGTGTACGCCATAACGCGTGCGGAACTGTAGCTGGCGCAAAGACTGTCCCGCCCATGCACTGTCCTCGGGCACATCGAAATCCGACACATGGATATCGCGCTCCAAGAGATGATCGCCATACAACGGACGGCGTTTGCCCTGCACCTGGGCTTCTATCTCTCGACTGCGAAGGTTCTGAACGAAGAGACGCTCCAAGGCGATGGACCGCTTCTTCATCCTGCGTGACAAGACGATCAGCGTCAGCACCACCAAAGCCAGCGTGATGACAACGGCATTGGCGAAGCGGGCCAGATAGTTACAGATATAGAACAGAAAGGCAGCAGCGATCACGACACGTGCAAGAACGGTGAACAGCAACGGCAGACGGTTCATACGACTCTGAACCCACAGCGTCCTGAACTCCTCGCTATGGTTATGTTTCATCACGATGGCACGCAGGAAAGGTGCCAACAACAGCAGCAACAGCACACCACATACGCCATTGGCCCACCAGTGGGGCAGCAGATGACGGAAGAAGGGCAAGGCGAAAGACAGCATCACGGCAGTCACGGCCATGCACAGAATGGTGTAGACCAAGGTAGAGACTGCCATCTTGGTGAGCAACCGTTTCCAGTTGCTCTGCTCCTCTACCGTGTTTTGATGAGCCTGACCGAAGTGGTTGAGTCGACGAATCCACCGCTTGGGCAGGACATGCTCCAGGCCGTCGTAGCAGGGTACAGCGGCACGGATCATGTAAGGAGTCAGGAACGTGGTGATGACCGAGACTGCCACGACAACAGGATAGAGAAAGTTGCTGATCACACCGAGCGAGAGGCCAAGTGAGGCGATGATGAAGGCAAACTCACCAATCTGTGCCATCGAGAAGCCACAACGCATGGCTGTCTTCAACGGCTGACCACTGAGCATGAAACCCAGCGTGCCGAAGATGCCCTGTCCAACAAGGATGGTCACCACCAATGCGGCAATAGGCAGGGCGTAGTCCACGAGCACACTGGGCTCGACAAGCATACCTACCGACACGAAGAAGATGGCGCCGAAGAGATTCTTCACCGGTTCCACCAACCGCTCGATCTTGTCAGCTTCGATCGTCTCCGCCAAAATGCTGCCCATGACAAAGGCACCGAAGGCTGAGCTGAAGCCGACAGCGGTGGAGATCCACGCCATCAGACAGCAAAGACCCAAGGCCACGATGACCATCGTCTCGTCGGTCATCAGCCGGCGTGTCTGCCGCAGAAAGGTGGGAACGATGAAAAGACCGACAACAAACCACAGCACGAGGAAGAAGCCTATCTTCAACACCGAATCGAGCATCTGCCCGCCATTGGGATCACTGCCACTGGCAATAGCCGACAGCATCACCATCATGACGATGGCAAGGATGTCCTCAAGAATGAGTACACTCATCACCAGTGAAGCAAAGCCCTGCTGACGGAGATCCATGTCGTCAAAGGCCTTGTAGATGATTGTCGTCGACGACATGGCAAGCATACCACCAAGGAAGATGCAGTCGTAATGGTTCCAATGAAAGAGATGTCCCACACTGATGCCTAAGATGATCATGCTGAAGACAATCGACAAAGCCGCAATGACTGGTGCCATGCCCATCTTAAGGATCTTCTTGAACGAGAAGTCGAGACCCAATGAAAACAACAGGAAGAGCACGCCTATGTCTGCCCACGTCTGAATGTCGTGTTTGTCAAGTATCGACATGGTGTAAGGCATGTGGGGACTCACTAAGAATCCGGCTACAATATAGCCCAGCACAAGCGGCTGCTTGAGTTTCTTGAACAGTAAAGTGACAGCTCCGGCAACTACAAGAATAAGTGCCAAGTCTTTGACCAGGTTGGGAAGTTCAGACATCTATAATAAATAAGAAAAAGTAATACTTGTCTTTCCTACAACAAGGAGAAAAACAAGACAAGACAGAAAATGGGAAATGTGCCAACAACACAACGTTGAAGAATGGAGAAGCAATGCGCCTCTCCATTCTGAAATAGGGTATCAATCGTTGAACGTACCGGCTATCTGGCAAATCTTCACGATGACATCCACGGCTTTGTTCATCACTTGGATGGAGACGAACTCATAGGGCCCATGGAAGTTCACGCCACCGGCGAAGATGTTGGGACAAGGCAGTCCACGGAAACTCAACTGTGCACCGTCAGTACCGCCACGGATAGGCTCTACTTTCGGCGTGACGCCGCTCTCCTGCATAGCCTTCAGGACGATGTCGATCACATACATCTTGGGATCAATTTTCTCCTTCATATTGTAGTACTGATCCTTGATGTCTACCTTCACCGTGCCTTCGCCATACTTCTCATTCATCTCCTTGGCAATGTTCTCCATGAAGTCTTTACGGTCTTCAAACTTGCGACGGTCGTGATCGCGAATGATATAGCTCAATTTGGCCTGCTCGCAATGGCTCTCGATGCCCAGCAGATGATAGAAGCCCTGATAGCCTTCTGTAGTCTCAGGTATGTCGGTCTCCGGGATGTGAGCATTGAACTCGCAAGCCAAGCGGCTGGCGTTGACCATCTTACCCTTGGCATATCCTGTGTGCACACTGCATCCCTTAATGGTCACCTTAGCCGATGCTGCATTAAAGTTTTCATATTCCAGATCACCGATATCACCGCCGTCCATCGTATAAGCCCAGTCACATCCAAACTTCTCCACATCGAAATGATGGGCACCCATACCGATCTCCTCGTCAGGATTGAAGGCAACACGTATCTTGCCGTGCTCGATTTCCTTGTGATCCCGCAGGTAGCACATGGCCTGAACGATCTCTGCGATGCCGGCCTTGTCATCAGCGCCAAGCAGCGTAGTGCCGTCGGTGACAATCAGGTCTTCGCCCTTGTGGGCAAGCAGCTCTGGAAATTTCTTAGGAGAAGAAACGATGCCCGATGACAACTCAATGTCGCCTCCATCGTAGTTTTTCACGATACGGGCCTTGATATTTGCGCCACTTGCGTCCAGTGCCGTATCGTAGTGAGAGATGAAGCCAATGGTCGGTGTCTTCTTCTTTGTGTTGGAAGGCAGGGTTGCATAGATATAGCCCATGCCATCCATCTCGACGTCTTCCAGTCCTTCGCTCTCAAGTTCCTCCTTAAGATATTTGGCGAAGATAAGTTGTTTGGAGGTGCTCGGTACGGTCTTTGAATCCTCGGCCGACTGAGTATCAAACTTTGTGTAATTGATAAATCTTTCTGTTATGTCCATTTTAGATATAATACTGGTTTCTCATATTTTATTCGCAAAGATAAGGAAATTAAGTCATATTGCAAAGACTTTAGCAGTTTTTAAAGACAGAAGGACGTAAAGAGAGGAGGGAAACAAGATTTGACCCGACAAAAACTGCCATCGGAAGTGTAAAAACAAATAAAGCGCTCCGCTGTTCCATGGAACTACAGAGCGCAACCATGTGACCTCGGTGGGACTCAAACCCGCGACACTCAGAACCGGAATCTGATGCTCTATTCAACTGAGCTACGAGGCCATATCCGTTATTATCGTTTTGCAAAGTTAAGCAATATTTTCGCTATCACCAAATTTTCACGTTAAAAAAAATATATATCCACCTGATTCTACCAGTCTGGAAACAAGAGCCGCACAGTGAACAGGCAAAACTGTCTGTGTCTTGACATATGTCTGTCTCATGCAGTTCAATGTTTACTATTTGAAAAATTATTTCTCGTTTTACTTGCATAATTACAATTAATAGCGTAACTTTGCAGCAGAATAAAAGAAAATTCAATCGTAGGAGATACATATTCACATCACTATACGACAATATTAACATAATCATCATATAATGAGCAAACTTATCAAGCCAATAGGCTACAAGGCCCTGCTCGACAAGCATCAGACAGAACAGGGCATCAAACAGATCAAGGAGTTCTTCCAGCAAAACCTTGCTACAGAGCTACGCCTGAGCCGTGTCACCGCTCCGCTCTTTGTCCTGCAGGGGCTGGGTATCAACGATGACCTCAACGGTGTGGAGCGTCCTGTGACTTTTCCTATCAAGGACATGGGCGAAGCGAAGGCTGAGGTCGTGCACTCTTTGGCAAAGTGGAAACGACTCACACTGGCTGAATACAACATACAACCGGGCTACGGCATCTACACCGACATGAACGCTATCCGCGCCGACGAGGAGATGGACAACCTCCACTCGCTCTATGTCGATCAGTGGGACTGGGAGGCTGTCATCGAAAAAGGTGACCGCACCATCGCCTTTCTGGAGAATGTGGTACGCCGCATCTATGCCGCCATCCTGCGCACAGAGTTTCTGGCATGCGAGAGCTATCCCCAGCTGAAGCCCTTCCTGCCACGCGAGATCCATTTCATCCACAGTCAGGATTTGCTCGACATGTATCCCAACCTCAGCCCCCATGAACGCGAGGATGCCATCTGCAAGAAGTATGGTGCCGTGTTTGTGGAAGGTATCGGCGGAAAACTCTCCGACGGAAAGAAACACGACGGTCGCGCTCCCGACTACGACGACTGGTCGACAGTGGCAGAGAACGGAAAGGCCGGCCTCAACGGTGATATCCTCATCTGGTATCCTGTTCTGGGACGCTCGTTTGAGATCAGTTCTATGGGCATCCGCGTGGATAAGGAAGCACTGCTGCGCCAGTTGAAGATAGAAGGCAAGGAAGAGCGTGAGAAACTCTTTTTCCACCGTCAGCTCCTCGACGGCAAGCTGCCGCTGAGCATTGGTGGCGGTATCGGACAGAGCCGTCTGTGCATGGTCATGCTCCACAAAGCCCATATCGGCGAGATCCAGGCAAGCATCTGGCCCGAAGAGATGAGAAAGGAATGCGAGGAACTCGGCATGCCGCTCATCTAAAAAAGAAACCACAAAAGTTGCACACTGCTTAGGCCGTGTGCGCAAAAATAAAGGTTCTATATTTAAGAAACCTTAATATCAGTAGCTCTCTGTTCTATAATCCGCTTTTTTTGGTTATATTTGTGGTAAACAAAAAAGTATGATTATGGAGCAGAGAGTGATTATTTCCAAACATTTGCAAACTGAAATAGCCACTGCTATTTCAGAATGTGAGCACGATAAGATTTTTGTTCTTACCGACGAGACCACCCACGAGAAATGCTGGCCTACACTCGCCAAGCAGTTTAGCCTGCGCAATGCTTACGTCATCACCATCCAATCGACGGACAGTCATAAGGATCTCACGTCGTTGTCGCACGTTTGGAAGGAACTCGGCGACCATGGTGCCACACGTCATTCGCTGCTCATCAACCTCGGTGGAGGCATGGTGACGGATCTTGGTGGCTTTGCTGCTTCTACCTTCAAACGGGGCATTGACTTCATCAATATTCCGACGACACTGCTCGCTATGGTAGACGCCTCGGTAGGCGGTAAGACGGGTATCAACTTCAACGGACTGAAAAACGAGATCGGTGTGTTCAACAATGCACGCTTCGTCATCCTCGACACTGAGTTCCTGCGTACGCTCGACGACAAAAACATTCGTTCGGGCTATGCTGAGATGCTCAAGCATGGTCTCATCTCCGACGAGAAACACTGGGCAGAGCTGCTCAATTTCAACTTGGATCACCCCGATCTGAAGCAACTGCAGAAGATGCTGGCCGACTCCGTGAACGTGAAGAAGCGCATTGTGAAGAAGGATCCCCACGAGAAAGACATTCGCAAGGCACTGAACCTCGGCCACACCTTCGGTCACGCCTTTGAAGCGTTCTCGCTCGACACGCCCGGCAAGGAACCCCTACTCCATGGCTATGCAGTGGCCTTCGGTCTCATCTGCGAGCTCTATCTCTCGTCGGTGCTTACCGGCTTCCCTACAGATAAGATGCGGCAGACGGTGCAATTCATCCGCGAGAACTATGGCTCGTTTGACTTTAGTTGCGATGACTACGACCAGCTCATCGAACTCATGCACCACGACAAGAAGAACACAGGCTCGACCATCAACTTCACGCTCCTGGGCGGCATCGGCGATATACGCATCAACCAGACAGCCACCGACGAGCTCATCAAGGAAGCCCTCGACTTCTTCCGCGAGGGATAATCCGCCCACACTGACACAAGCATCAGACAAGAAGACTCAATATATAACGACCGTGCAAGCAGGAATCCATCTGTTCCTCGCTTGCACGGCCGTTTGTTGAGGAAAGCTCTCTCATGCCATTGATTTCTTCTCTCCCCCACTTTCCTCTTCTCCACTCCTCTCTCCCGCACTCTTCTCCTTTCCACTCTTCTCTTTCCTGTAAGCGGCCGGTGTCTTCCCGATAACGGAAGTGAAGTACCGCCGGAAGCTGCTGAGCGAGTTGAATCCCGACTGGTAGGCCACCTCCTCCAGGCCCAGCTTTGTAGCAGTCAGCAGATGCTCCGCCCTCATGACACGCCAATGGTTGACATATTCATAAAAGGTGGTGTGCAGCTGTCTGTTCAGGTAGTTGGAGATATAGGTGCGATTGGTGCCTACAGCCATCGCCAGCTCTACGACATTCAGCTTCGGATTGAGATAGATGTTCTCCTCCTCAAAAGCCTTCTTGAAACGCTCCTCAAAGTCATAGTCGCGCACATTGCAGCACTCTTTCTCCTTGCTGTCCATATAGTTCAAAGCCTTCAGCATGTCTTCCTGTCGATAAACGAAGTAGCAGGACAGGCCCAAGAGCAAATTTATGGCTACATTGTAGACGATGGCTATGTAGTCAGTGGCATACATCGTGTCGGCAGTCCACACCAACATGATTCCCGCATACAGGAAAAGAATATATTTCAGCCAGTGCAGCGAGAGCTCCTCATCGGAGAAATCTTCCCTCAGCTGTCTATTGAACCGCTTCACCGCGTAATAGCCATAGAGCATGATCCCTACAGAATAAACGATTGTGAAGACAAGTATGGCATCATAGACAGCCATATTTCCCGTGACGGAGAAGACGAAGAAAGCACCATAATAAGCCAAGGCATTGGCAGCAATCAGCCATCCTTGCCTTTGTCGAGGGGTGGTGAGCCGGATGATGACGAAGAGGGCGCAGGGCACCACCGTCATCTCCAGGATGTCGGTCTCGCACGAGGCCAGATTTCTGACTGATGTGTCGGCAAAGTAGAAATAACAAAACTCGCCAAGACTTATCAGCAAAAGGTAGAGCATAAACCAAAACATCATCCTTTGCAGATTGTTCCGCTGTCCTTTATAAAACATGATGGCTGTAAATAGCAACTGCGACATGAACAGCATTCCGAAGGAGAAGTCACACAACGACTGAATTACACTTTGGGCCATAGACTGAAGAGGTTGTTTCACTACAAAAGTACGAAAAAGAATGCAATAAACAACATCGCAGATTGACTTTCTTTGCTCAATCAGTAAAAAGTCTGTCAATGGGTAAAATACTATCGTCAATATGTACAATTGACTTTGTGCTCTTGCCCATATCATATTATCCCTATAAATTTGCATCAAAGCCTACACTCAGACTATGAGCAAGAAATATATTCCATAACTAAAGGCCACAAATATGAGAACAAGAAATGTAATACTGGCATGCCTCGCCATGCTGACAATGGGTAGCGTCCAGGTGCAGGCGCAAGGACTTGGCGGACTGCTCAAGAAAGCCAAGAAAGTGCTTGACACCGTCAAAGAGCAGACCACCACGACCTCATCGGACTCCAAGTCCCAGTCGTCTACAGCATCCTCAACGGCCTCTGGCGGGCAGGATGGGCAGACGACCCAAGCCATACCGCTCCAAGGCGGAGGTACGCTTTACAATCCCTTTGAGAAGAAATTGGAAGTGGAGTTCGTGGGACTTTACGGTACAAACAAAAGCATGAACTTCGGCGATGTGTCGGTGGTGTTGAAGCTAAAGGTCAAGACCGTCTGCGACAAAATCAGTTATATCGGCGACGACAAAACCACGGCCTACGATGACGAAGGAAATGTGTACCGCATCAAGAACACTGCCTACGGCATCAAGGTGGCTGAGGGCATCAGTGTGAAGGCCGACTTGGGAACATACGGGCTATACTTCGTCAATGTACCGAAGAAGACGCAAAAGCTCCAACTCGTAAAGCTCTATCTCTACAATGACTTTGAAGATGGCAATGGCGCAAAAAGCGGATATATAGAGCTGCGCGACGTTCCTATCACATGGCAGAAGTAGAGCTTGTCTACCCTGCAACGCTGACAGGAACGACCCAAAGACATCCTTCCATTCTTTCCAGCCATCGCTATCCAATCCGATGGCTGTTGTCATTCCATCAAAGACGGTTACCGACTCTCTGTATTGTTTTCCGCCTCTTTCTTCTTCTCCTCCATGGCATCTTGATACGCCTTGACGATAGGGTCCTCGTCGTCCTTGTCCAGTTGTTTGAACACCTCGCGCGTTTTCTTCAGATGCTTCATGTCACGGCGGTACCGTTTGTCGAGCATCTTGGCAAAGTCGAATGTGACAACGAGTCCGAGGCCTGATGGGGCAGACGTGTGCGCCGGGGCTTCTTTCTTGAGAGCATCGTCGACTCCGTCAAGCGCCGAGAGACGACGATCTCCCCATATCGTAACTTCAGAAAGCCGATGCATATTAGGAATGAGGAAAGTGGAGTCCTTGGCCTCACCCGGCACCAGGCGCTCGGTCAAATACCGGGGATGACTGACAGAGAGCGTGTCGAACTTTGTGGGGACGAAGCAGATGCCAAGGTAGTTAGTAGTATCACGGTAGCCCGACTTCGTGCGGACGATGGCACCACGTACCGGCACATGCGTCTCCATGTCTGCTACCACAAACCTGCGCAGCCGGGGCTCTGCTGTCTGTTTTTGTTGGAGAGGCAGGGTATTCTTCGTATCTTGTGCTAAGAGATTGGTAGGCACATACAGCAAAAGGAATAACAGCAGTTGCTTCATACTCATACACTTCTTTGACTCGTCATAGCCGAACAACTCTCCACTAGCAAACGCCACTCCATCCTGCTAGCTATTTGTTCTCAGTTTTGCCCTCCGATTCCTTTTTCTTCTCCGCCATCGCTTGTTTGTAGGCCTTGACGATGGGGTCCTCGTCGTCCTTGTCCATCTCCTTGAAGATTTCTTTGGTCTTTCTCAGATGCTTCATGTCGCGACGGTAACGTCCGTCGAGTATCTTGGCAAAGTCGAAGCCAAAGCCGGCACTAGGAGTATTCTCCCTGAAGATCTGACGCACCTGTTCCGTCAAACCCTTAGACACTGACGGGCCTCCCTCGCCCCATACCGTCACCTCACTGATTTGGTGGCTACTTGGAATGAGGAAAGTGGAGTCCCTGGCTTCACCCATTACCAATCGCTCGGTCAAGTACTTGGGATTACTGACAGAGAGGGTATCAAACTTTGTGGGAATATAGCAGATGCCCCGATAGTTGGTCGTGTCGCGGTAGCCTGACTTTGTGCTGACGATGGCACCGCGCACCGGCACATGCGTCTCCAGGTCAGCCACAACAAACTTACGTAACTGAGGCCGTGCCGTTTCGCTTTGCGGTACGGTCTGACTTTCTTTCGTCTCTTGGGCAGAAAGTCCCAAGGAGACAAACAATAATAGGTATAAGAGCATCTGCTTCATAAATCGGACTCCTTATTTATATATATAAGCAACAAGTTACTTTCCGGTAGCCTTCATCACTTCCGGCCAGTCGGCCAGAAACGCCTCTATCGACGGATAGAGCACGTCAGCACCCTCGTCTGTCAGAGCCTTGTCGGGCAGAGGGCCGCTGTTGATGGCAACGGTGAACATCTCCGCAGCCTTACCGGCACGCACACCAAGGGGTGCGTTCTCCACTACGATGGCCTGACGAGGATCGGCATATCCTGCTTTACGCATACCTTGAAGATAAGGATCAGGATAGGGCTTACCACGTTTCACGTCGTAGGCCGACGTGATATGCTCGCGGACAAGATAGTCGCCAAAGTCGACGAGCAACTTGTCGATGAGTGGACGCTGGCCACTGCCCGTCACCACGCCCACGCTCAGACCATCATCGGTAATAGCCTGCATCAGCTCCTTCACACCGGGGAAGATGCGGGCGTCACCCATGGCGTGAAAAATGTGCGTCTTCACGTCGTACATCTTTTGCGCTTCATCAAGACTGATGTCCTGATGCTTTTGCTGGCGGAAGAACTGCCGGATGGTGTCAATGCCGCGCGCACCCTCCGTAGCGTAGGCGTCGGCAGCCGTCATCGTGATGCCAAACTGAGCCATCGACTTCTGCCAGGCGATGGCATGATGGGGCATGGAGTTGTACAGGACACCGTCCATATCGAACAAGACGCAACGAAAGCCATCCCAGGCCTTCTGCCCGGGATGACTTTCCTGCATCTTGGATAAGTATTTCTCGATTGCTTTTCTTATATCTTGCATCGATTATGAATATAAGGGTATTACCATTCCCCACACTCTCCTTTTGATTTGACATATCGGAAGAAGAGGTAGGTTTATCAAGGTATTGCCATTCCCCCTCTCCCTCCAGGGAGAGGGGGTTAGGGGAAGAGAGTCTTTTTTTACTTCTCCTTGGCCAGGCGCTCCTGGATGGCCTTGCTCTCAGCCTCGTAGCCGGGCTTGTTGAGCAGAGCGAACATATTCTTCTTGTAAGCTTCCACACCAGGCTGGTTGAACGGATTGACGCCTTCCAGCAGACCGCTGATGCCGCAAGCCTTCTCGAAGAAGTAGATGAGCTGACCGATGTAGTACTCGTTGAGCTGTGGCACGCTGACACGCATGTTTGGCACGCCACCATCGACATGAGCCAGACGGGTGCCGAGTTCAGCCATTTTGTTCACCTCATCAACACGCTTGCCCTCAAGGAAGTTTAGTCCGTCGAGGTTCTCTTCGTCATGCGGGAAGAGCAGCTTCTCGTTAGGAGTCTCAACAGAGATCACCGTTTCAAAGATGGTACGCTCGCCCTGCTGGATCCACTGGCCCATAGAGTGCAGGTCGGTAGTGAAGTCACAAGCAGCGGGGAAGATACCCTTACCGTCTTTACCCTCGCTCTCGCCGTAGAGCTGTTTCCACCACTCAGCGAAGTAGTGGAGCTTCGGCTGGAAGTTGCAGACGATCTCGATCTTCTTGCCAGCCTGGGTATACAGTCCCTGACGGGTAGCAGCATACTGTGCGGCGGGGTTCTCGGCGAAGGGAACGTCCTTGACACAAGCCTTCTCCATATCCTGTGCACCCTTGACGAGAGCCTTGACATCGAAGCCAGCCACAGCGATCGGCAGCAGACCTACCGGAGTGAGCACAGAGAAGCGCCCACCTACATTGTCAGGAATGACAAATGTCTTGTAGCCTTCTTTGTCAGCAGCAGCACGGGCAGCACCCTTGTGCGCGTCAGTGACAGCCACGATGACATCCTTGGCCTCGGCCTTACCACGCTGAGCCTCGCACTGCTTCTTAAGCAAACGGAAAGTCAGAGCAGTCTCTGTAGTGGTACCGGACTTGGAGATGTTGATGACACCGAACTTCTTACCCTTCAAGTAGTCAGTGAGCTCAGCAAGGTAGTCCTCACCGATGTTGTTACCGGCGAACATGATGGTGGGGTTCTTCTTGTCACCGACAAGCCATGCGAAGGAGTTGCCAAGCGCCTCGATGACGGCACGTGCGCCCAGATAGCTGCCGCCAATACCAGCGACAACGACAACCTCGCACTTCTCGCGCAATGTGTTGGCGCAAGCCTGAATCTCGTTGAGGAACTCCTCTGTGATCTCAGAGGGCAGGTGCAACCAGCCGAGGAAGTCGTTACCCTCGCATGTTCCATTCTCCAAGGCCTCCTGAGCGGCCTTCACCTTTGGCTCGTAAGCCTCCACTGTACCAGCCTTGAGGAACTGTACAGCCTTCGTTGTGTCTAATGCAATGTTTTTCATGATAATCTTTCAAGAGTCAGAGTTAGAATCACGACAGAATCACGACAGATAGACAGACTACTCTGTTGAAGGCAGAAAGACATACTTTTCTTTTTTAGACAGAAAGACATAAAAAACATATTCTCATTAATTCTTTTTTCAGACAGAAAGACATAAAGAACATATATTTCTTCTATTCTTTCTTAGACAAAAAGACATAAAGAACATATTTTCCTTCGGTCTTCTTTAGACAGAAAGACATAAAGAACATATAATTCATAAAGATATATTCTACCCTCCGTCTTTGCCTTAGTCTTTATTTCTGTCTCAGTTTCTACTTTCGTCTTCTATACGAATAGCCTTCTCACTGTGATGTGGTCTTGCCTAATCCTTTCTCATCATCTTACCTTATTAAATGAATAATACTAACTTATACTTGTTTACTACCTTGTTTTCTTGTATTCCCTGTATTTACGCTTTATCTCCAGATTATCGCCTCCGAAGTTAATGAGCAATCCGGTATCGATATGGAGAGCCGTCAGATAATTGACTATTTGGACCTCATCCTGCCTCGTCAGACATTGCGTTGCCTTCAACTCAATGATGACATCATTGTCCACAAGCATGTCCGCTCTGTACTCCCCTACCACAACGCCCTTATAATAGACATCGATGGGTGCTTCGGGTGTCACATTCAGGTTGTGCTCTCGAAGTTCAAGATACAAGGCATTCTTATATACCTTTTCCAAGAATCCTTTTGGCAGCACGCCCCGAACATTATAGGCGCATTGAATAATCTTAGTTATCTTCTCTTCCAGCGCCTTTCTCTTTAACTCTTCTTCATCCATCTTACTCATTATATTATATTGCTCTCCTTTTCCTAAACTCAAAAATACTTCTTCATAAAAATATGTCCTTTATGTCTTTATGTCTAAAAACAAAGAACATATCTTTTATGTTTTTATGTCTTTAAAACCAGAACATGTCTTTTATGTCTTTATGTCTTAAAGCCAAAGAACATGTCTTTTATGTCTTTATGTCTTAAAGCCAAGAACATGTCTTTATGTCAAAGCACTCACGAGAGTCTTTCTGTCAAAGAGGGGATGACATCACGCGGACGCAGGTCTTTGTAGAGTATGTCATAGACGGCGTCGAGGATTGGCATGCTCACGTGGAGCTGTCGGTTGATCTCCTCCATGCACTTCGTACCGTAGTAACCTTCCGCGACCATCTTCATCTCAGCCTGGGCACTCTTGATGGAGTAACCCTTACCGATCATCATACCAAAGGTGCGGTTGCGTGAGAAGTTGGAGTATCCCGTCACGAGCAGGTCACCGAGGTAGACGCTGTCACAGATGTTGCGGTGTACAGGGTTGACGGCAGTCAGGAAGCGATCCATCTCACGGATAGCATTAGTGAGGAAGACAGCCTGGAAATTATCGCCATAGCCCATGCCGTTGCAGATGCCCGCACAGATAGCGTAGACATTCTTCAGCACAGCCGCATACTCGATACCCGTGACATCGGTGGAGGTTTCAGTCTTCACATAGTCGCAGGCGAGCACGCGCGAGAACTCTTTTGCCATCTTCTCGTCGCTGCCAGCCACAGTGAGATAGGTAAGCCTTTCGAGCGCCACCTCCTCGGCGTGTGACGGTCCCCCGATGCAGAGCAGCTGTCGGTATGGCACGCCGTAGCGCTGATGGAAGTAGTCTGAGCAGACCACATCCTCGCCGGGCACGATGCCCTTGATGGCGGTGACGATAAACTTATGGCTGATGTCTGCCGTGAGTTTCTTCAGATGGTCTTTCAAGTAAGGCGAGGGCGTGACAAAGACAAGCGTGTCGTATTCAGTGGCAATCTCGTTAATGTCCGAAGTGAACTCGATGTCGTCGATGTCGAAGTGTACACCAGTGAGATAGGCAGGATTATGTCCGAGTCGTCGGAAATCAGCGATGCGGTCGTCACGCCGCATATACCATCCGATGTGTCCCGTGTGCTCCACCACCACCTTAGCGATGGCGGTAGCCCACGAGCCGCCCCCGATGATGGCCACACGGCCAAAATCGGGGATGGAGCCTTTTTTCCGCAGCCCCAGTGCTCTACTGATTCTTCTGAACAGACGCATAGTCAACTTATAGTCTTAGAGATTCTTGGCACCGTCGATCCAGTGCTGGATGTCGTCGACTGTCGGTTTCTCGTATCCGAGTTTATATTTCTTGTTGATCTCACCGATCTTCTGCTGCAAGCCCTGCGCCTTTTCGTCCTTGATGTCGGAAATGAGGTTGAAGCCAGCCTTACGCAGCACATACACCCAATCCTCAGGTACGCCGAGGGCAGCCCATTCTTTGATGCTGCTCTGTGGCATCTTAGCCTCAGGCTTCATCTGCGGGAAGAGCATGATCTCCTGAATGTTTTCCTTACCGATCATCAACATGCAGAGGCGGTCGATGCCGATGCCGATACCGCTGGTGGGCGGCATGCCATATTGCAGGGCACGCAGGAAGTCCTGATCGATGATCATTGCCTCGTCGTCACCCTTGTCGGCGAGCCTCATCTGCTCCTTGAAGCGGTTCTCCTGGTCGATGGGGTCATTGAGCTCAGAGTAAGCGTTGGCGAGCTCCTTGCCGTTGACCATCAGCTCGAAGCGCTCTGTGAGTCCGGGCTTAGAACGGTGCATTTTCGTTAGCGGACTCATCTCCACTGGGTAGTCAATGATAAATGTAGGTTGGATGAACGTACCCTCGCAGAACTCACCAAAGATCTCATCGATGAGCTTGCCCTTACCGAAGCTCTCGTCGATGCCTTCCATCTTGAGTTTGTTCACAGCGATGTCGCGGATCTCCTCCTCGCTCTTGCCGTCGAGATCGAAGCCCGTCTTCTCCTTGATGGCATCGAGGATAGGCAGACGGCGGAAAGGAGCCTTGAAGGAGATGACGTGGTCGCCGTTCTTCACCTCTGTGCTGCCGTTGACAGCCACACAGATGGTCTCGAGCAAGCGCTCGGTAAACGACATCATCCAGTTATAATCCTTGTATTGCACATAGAGCTCCATGCAGGTGAACTCCGGATTGTGGTATTTATCCATACCCTCGTTGCGGAAGTTCTTGCCAATCTCGTAGACGCCCTCAAAGCCGCCCACGATGAGTCGCTTGAGATAGAGCTCAGTGGCGATACGCATGTACATGTCGATGTTCAGCGCATTGAAGTGCGTGATGAACGGACGTGCGCTGGCACCACCGGGGATGCTCTGCAGAATAGGAGTCTCCACCTCAGTGTATCCTGCCTCATCAAAGAAGTTGCGCATCGTCTTGAGCACCTTGGCACGCTTGAGGAATGTATCCTTCACGCCGTCGTTGACGATGAGGTCGACATAGCGCTGGCGGGCGCGCAGCTCAGGATCATCGAACTTGTCGTAAGCCACACCATCCTTGTATTTCACGATCGGCAGCGGCTTGAGGCTCTTGCTCAGCAGTTTCAGCGACTGGGCGTGAACAGAGATTTCACCCGTCTGTGTCTTGAAGACGAAACCTTTGATGCCGATGAAGTCACCGATGTCGAGGAGTTTCTTAAAGACCTTGTTGTACATGTCCTTGTCCTCGTCGGGGCAGATGTCGTCACGGGTGACATACACCTGGATTCTGCCCTTGCTATCCTGCAACTCCACAAAGCTGGCCTTGCCCATGATACGGCGGCTCATCATACGTCCGGCGATGACGACCTCCTGCTTCTCCCCCTCCTTAAAGTTTTTCTTGATGTCTACAGAAAAGGCATTGGTGGGGAACTCAGCTGCTGGATACGGGTCGATACCCATGTTGCGCAGCTCCTGCAGGCTCTGGCGTCGTCCGATCTCCTGCTCGCTTAACTCTAAAATGTTCATACTTATAGTTATATTCGAATATATTTTCCTACATGCAAAGGTACGAAAAAGAAATGAGAATGAGGGCTATTTAATAATTAATAACCACGCCACCATGTGTGCAACAAATGCAACATTGTATTTTGGCTGCACCATAAGCGCGGGCTACATCCTCACGTGATCACGAAAGAAGATTACAGTTTGATGAACACCCGCTTCTTCCACAGTGCCCAGCCCATCAGTGCGTGCAGGGCGACAAACAGCGAAGCGTAGGCCACACTGGCCCAATAGCCGTTGAGGATAACAGCGCGCAGCATGTCGTAGGCACCATCCTTGACTCCCACGGCACCGAAGAAGATGCCGATTGTCTCGCTGGCCACATAGAGGAAGAGGGGATTCATGCCGAACCATAGCGTCAATCTCACCAGCCACGGCTGCCCGGCAGAACTGTTGTCGGCAGTCTGGCTTTGAGCGCGACAGATGTCGAGCCAGCCTACAAGCAGTCCCTGCAGAGAGGCGGCAATGCCGCAGGTGAGCAGAACATAAGAGGGACTCCACACGCGCTTGTTGAGAGGCAAACCGAACTGCAGGAGCCAGCCCGCAAAAGCCATAATTGCGCCACAGACCAGCAGCCGTGAGAGAGAGACGAGATGGGGATGTCCCAGTTCGGGTTGCTCTTTCCGAAGTGCCCAGGAAGCGACGAGAAAACCTATCATCGTGTTGGTCATAGCAGACAGGCTGGAGAGCAGTCCCTCGGGGTCTACAGGCGACTTATGATAGAGATGGGCGTCGCCCAACAGTGCATGGTCCACACGCGAGAGGATGTTCGTGACGCTGTCGTAGTCATAACCGCCACCAGCAAGCAGCAAGACGGAATAGCCCGTCAACAACAGAGCTACGAGCAGCCACAGTCCGCGAAAGGAATGAGTAAGATGATGGATGGTGAGAACAGCGGCTACGGTGGCTCCATAGCAGATGGCGATGCGCTGCATCACGCCCATGATGCGCAGATGGGCAAAGTCAAGCGGTCGGCCGTCCATGGCCATGTCGAACCAGTTGATGAGCAGTCCGATGAGGAAGAGCAGCAGCGTGCGCTTGATGGTCTTACGGGCCTGCTGTGGTGTCCACCGGAATCCGCCTTTACGAAGGCTGAGATAGGTGGAGATGCCCATGATGAAAAGGAAGAAGGGAAAGACGAGATCACAGGGCGTCATCCCGTTCCATTTGGAGTGCTGCAAAGTGGAGAAGATATCCTCACCAGCACCGTTGTTCACGAAAATCATAAACATGACTGTCAGACCGCGCAGAACGTCGAGGCTCACCAGTCGTTTCACTGCATTTGTATTTTGCTTCATCTTGTTCTTTCGATATTGTTGACTGACTACAAAAGTAATAAATATATTCTGAATCCAATGCCTTTTATGCCACAAAATTGCTTGACAAAACGCCATCTGTTCTCTCTTTCATTTTAGAGAGAATATAGTGCGCTGGCTCAGCGCAAATCGACTTGGAAACACGAAAATCATGGGGTGACTTCATCAAAACAATGATTTTACCTCATCAAACTTATTGTTTTATGTGGTCATCTCAGTTGTTTTACACGATAAAACAACTGAGATGACGAAAAATTTTCTAGAGAATTTTCCCTCAGAAAGGGACTTTGAGAAGATCGGAAAATCGGGATAATCCGCAAAGCACTGTTAATCAGCAAATTAAGAAAATATCACGAGAATCGAGAAATCAGGAGCAAGAGGTCACTTGCTCGAGAAAATCGCCTTCTCGCACCCGTTTTTTTATCAGAAAGCCCGACATTTTGTTTCACTCAAAAACGCCATCACCCGCTTCGCCATGTCGACGCAATCGCCTACCGGCACCGATGAATAGGTGTTGTGTCGAAGCGTCCACGGCTCTTCCATCGCATACCAGTCGATAACCGGGGCTTGGGGCAGCGCCATGGCAAAAAGCTCTGTCGCCGTCTTGTTGGCATTTGCTCCCTCGCCAAGTGCCGAGGCGTCGGGGCGGCTGTCGTGGGCCATCTGTCGGGAGAGCGCATCGAGATAGGTCTGCCAGCGCACGTAGTAGAAATCGCTCAACAGTCCTTGCCACTCCTTGTGGGCATAGTCGCGGAGCCCTCCCCGGTCGGCGCAGTCGCGGTTGCCCCAGGTCGTTATCTGTACACGGGCGTTCCACTCATAGAGATCCTTCTCTTGCGGCGTACGTCCCAACGAGCGCGCTGCCTCGGTCCAATGGCCAAGGCGGAACTCACGCCGCGTGCCCAGGAGACTGTCCTGCAAAAGCAGCATGTGAAGAAAACGGGCTGAGTCGGCCGAGAACGCACGGCTGTCAAAGCCACGGTAGTCCGCGATGGTACGCAGATATTGCAGTCGGGCCTGGTCGTCGAGGGCCTGACGGGTGATGTCCACCAAGTCGTACTCAAAGTTGTTGTTGCCGCGGTATTTGTCGGCGATGCTTGTCATCAGCTCAGCGGCGCGACGGGTATCGTTGGGATCGTAGTAGTTGTGCATCTTCGACCAGCTTTTCACCTGGAAGTTGTCGGTCGAGGGACGTCCGTCAAAGATGCTTTCATGAGGCCCCTGCTGGTTGTTGCCGAGCGGACAGTTATAGATGCTGTTGGCCAAGACTTGCCAAGCTTGCTGCAGTACAGGGTCTGCCACGCCATAGCGGGCACGCACATAGCTGTTGAGCCACCGCTGTTTGAAGGCAGCAATGTCCTCATCGTTGGGCAGCGAATCGGTCATCCACGGCAGTTCGCTCATCAGTTCAAACATCACGGGGTTGTTTTCCGAGCCCTCCATGGTGTAGCCCCAACCACGCAGATGCTGTCTGGCACTTTGCAGAGGAGAGGTCGGGGCGACTGCCAGCCGGAAGTTATGGAGGAGCTGGTCCATGCGCCCGTGAAGCCCCACGTTGGCTCCGAAGTTCTCCAACATACAGAATAGCCATGGGTGATCGCCGTAGCCCTTGTCACGCCGCCACACCGAAGGTGCTCCGAACATCGGGCGGCACTCCGAGAAGAGGTCCAGCACCATCAGGTCTTGAGCCGGCAGACTGTCTGCCATCGCCGGGCGCGGGTTCTCGGTCCAGCCCTGTACCACCCACACAGCCTTGGGGTTGACACGTTTCATGGCGGCAAGCAGCTTGCGTCCGCAGGCCGCGTAGTCAATGGCACTGTTGTCGGCACTCTCGTGGAAAGGATCCATCGAGTAGTAGTCTGCCTTGCCGTAGAGCCGCGTCAGCTCCTTGTAATAGAGGTCAGCGATACGGTCAAAGGACGGGTCGGTAGCGATGAGATTGGACGGGCGCGTATAGCCGTTCCACAGCCCGCCATCGGTCACGCCGACGCCCATCTTTGTCTTGGCGTCGTGCGGCAACATGCCGCAGTAGCCCGGCAACACGGGGTGCATGCCCAAAGAGCGCTCGCGCTGCAGGATTCGTTTCTGCAATGCTTCCTGCTGTCGATACCAGTTGTCGGGCAGTGGTCCACCCCACCCCTCGAGATTATTCATCGCCCACCAGGCCAGAAAAGCCGGCCCGGCAATGAAGCGTCCTATCTCTTCCTTGGAATAGCCCAGCTTCAAGAGCATGTTGCGCCATACCACTTCTTCACCAGTGACAGCCAATGGCATGTTGATGCCGTGCAAGGCCATCCAGTCGATCTCTTCCTGCCAGCGGTTCCAGTCCCAAAAGGCCATGGAATAGGAAAACGTGCAGTAGTTGAAGTCGTAGCGGTCGGTGAGACATGTGGTGCGGCGCTCCTTACCTTTGACAGCGGGCAGGCGCTCCGGCAGACGGGGGTGCATGTTGTTCCAACTGACCATAATGCCGGCATGGTGCTTGAGATACCAGTTGACACCCGTGGCAATGTTCACCCACGTATTGCCCTTGACACAGACCTTGCCGTCGCGCTGCGAGAGCTCAAAGAAATCGGTATCTGACGGTTGCAACTCTGTGATGAACTTACGGGCCGCCCCTGCGTCCATGCGGTTGAGAAGGTCGTCAACAGGATTGGCTGCGGCCATCACTGGGGTCAGCAAGGAAAGCGTGACAACAAGAATTTGCCTCACTTTATTCTTAGTGTTATTGTGTTTAGACAGCATAATAGATGATTTGTTTGGCAAAGGTAATAGAATTTTTCGTATCTTTGCAAGGAAGAATAAAATAAAAAACAAAACCATGAACATAGAAAAAGAAAAAGCCGTCATCGAGAAGCAGGGAGGGCTCTCGAAGACACTGAATATGGAGTTTCTCTCAACCGAGGAGCCCGACACATGCATGGCACGCATGAAGGTCGACGATCTCAACCGACAACCGTTTGGCTTTCTCTCCGGCGGCGCTACGCTGGCACTTTGCGAGAACCTTGCGGGCGTAGCTTCCATGGCACTTTGTCCTGGCAAGATCTGCGTGGGCATCAATGTCAGTGGCAACCATCTGCGTACGGTGCTGGTGGGAGATACCGTCACGGCCTACGCCCAACTACAATACAAGGGTCGCACACTGCATGAATGGCAGATCAACGTGAAGAACTCCAAGGGTGAGCTGATCTCTACGGTACATGTCACAAACTATATCTTGTCGCCACGAAAGGAATGAGCACAACCAACTATGTCTGCTACCGCTTGCCGGAGCAGAAAGAATATGTACGACTGGAACAGCGTGAGGGTGAACCCGTGGCCATGAAGTCTATCAAAGACCTCAACGGCCGCAAGGGTTTCGTCTTCGCACCGTTCCAACCGTCGGAAGAGACACCCGTTTGGCTCTTGCAACCCGACAGCATCGAACGGAAAGCTGTGGGGGAAGGGGATTTCAAGCACTGTGAAGAACACTGCAACACGGAACTGAAAAGAAAGATAGCAGAATACGAGAAGGTGGAACGGAAAAATTATCGTCTGCGTTTCGACCTCTGCAAGACGATGTTCAAGCTTGGAAAGGTCAGCAAATTGGTCATAGCCCGGCATGTGCATGAGATGCAATATGTCGTCGGAGACCCCGAAGAACTGTTCCTGCACGCTTGCCGTCTCTTTCCCCATCAGTATATCGCCCTGGTGAACATGGAACATGCGGGTACGTGGCTCATGGCCACACCCGAAGTGCTCATCGAAGGCGACGGACTCAACTACCACACCATGGCCCTGGCGGGCACGCAGAAGATGCCGGTCGACTACAGACCTGGGCAGGAGCTGAAATGGTCGGAGAAGAACCGCAAGGAGCAAAGCTATGTGGCAACCTACATCGCCGACACGCTGCGTCCAATGACCAAGACCTTGAATCACGGACATCCCCACACCACCATGGCGGCGCAACTGCTCCACCTGCGCACTGATTTTGACTTCACACTCAACGACGACGTGCAACTGGGCGACGTGCTCGATGCTCTCCACCCCACTCCCGCCGTGTGCGGCATACCCAAGGAAGCTGCGAAAAACCTCATTCTCGAATATGAGAAGGATGAGCGCAAATACTACAGCGGCTTCTGCGGGCCCTATGATCCGGAAGGAGAGACACGGCTCTATGTCACGCTGCGCTGCATGGAAATAATCGAAAGACACTATATCCTACACGCCGGAGGCGGCATCGTGCCGGAAAGTAAGGAGAAAGAGGAATGGAAGGAGACAGAGATGAAACTCAACACCATGAGAGATGTATTGCGATAAAGATAATGTCAACACGCTCACTGCGCTGCTCATCGCTCACGGCGTGCGCCATGCAGTCGTATGTCCGGGGTCACGCAACGCGCCTATCGTGCACAACCTCGACGTGTGCCCTGAGATCCAGTGCTACCCCATCACCGACGAGCGCAGTGCCGCGTTCTATGCACTCGGACTCTGTCAGGCCACCGAGGAACCGGTGGTCGTCTGCGTCACCAGCGGCACGGCACTGCTCAACACGCTGCCCGCTGTCGCCGAGGCAATGTATCAGCATCTGCCTCTCGTGGTCGTCTCGGCCGACCGACCTAAGCAGTGGATCGGACAACTCACCGGACAGACGATGCCTCAGCCGGGGGCGCTGACCTGCTTTGTCAAACGCACGGTGGATCTGCCCGAACCGCACAACGACGAGGAGCACTGGTATTGCAACCGACTCGTCAACGAGGCACTCATCGCCGCCACACAACCTTGCCAAGGCCCGGTGCACATCAACGTACCCATCACAGAACCCCTCTACTCTTTCAATACACGCGAGTTGCCCTCGGAACGCATGATCGCGTTTAACTCTCTGCTGGCGGCTCACGATGGCGGAAAGGAAGCGTGCGTCTCGGCCAATGCAATTACAGCCGTAGCCCACGACCTTTTGCAACAGCTCGCCAAGGCTGAGCGACCGCTCATCGTCATCGGACAGATGAAGCCGTCGGACTTGGCCAAAGGCAGGATTCCGGCACTCACCGACAAACACTATGTGGTCTGGAACGAGGCTCTCAGCGGTGAGGACGGTACCACGGCACTGGAAGAGATGTTAGCTATGGCAGGAGGCAACAAGGATTTCTTGCCCGACTTCATCCTCTACATCGGCGACACGCTGGTCAGCAAGCGTGCCAAGCAGCTCCTGCGACAGGCTAAGGACGCTATCTGCTGGGAGGTGAATGCCGACGGCACTGTCCACGACCCGATGATGAACCTGCACGGCATCGTACAGGCAAGACCCGACGACGTGCTTGCCGCCATCACAGCGGAGGGACCTCGCGAGTGGTTTGACCGCTGGGAAACGCTGCGCTGGAAAGCAGAGGATCACCGCCGGACGTTCGTCCCTCGCTACTCCAACCTGCTGGCCGTGCAACTCCTTGAGGAGCGGCTCGGCCATACCGCGGAAGGCTACGCCCTGCACTACGCCAACAGCACGTCGGTACGACTGGGCTGTCTCTATGCCCGAGAGCATGTCTACTGCAATCGTGGCATCAACGGCATCGAGGGCTCGCTGTCCACGGCTGCCGGTTTCTCGCTCGCCACAGACGATCCGGTGTATTGTGTCATCGGTGACCTGAGCTTTTTCTACGACCAAAACGCACTGTGGAATACCAATCTGCGGCAGAACCTCCGCATTCTGTTGCTCAACAACAGCGGTGGCGAGATCTTTGCCAAGTTCGACGGACTGCGCCAAAGTCCGGCACGCAGCATGGTCATGGGCGTGCACGCCACCACAGCAGAGGGCATCTGTCGCGAGAACGACATCATGTACTGTCACGCTCACAACGAGGAGGAGCTCTACAATCTCCTCGGTGCGCTCGTCAGCCCCAAGGCGGAGCGTCCTATGCTCCTTGAAGTCTTCACCAATGCTGAAGACGACCTGAGGGCTTATCAAGAATACTTTAACACCTTATTATAATATGGAAAAGAGAAATTGGAAAACCATACCGGGTTTCGACTTCAAGGAGATCCTCTTTGAAGAATACAATCACATCGCAAAGATCACCATCAACCGTCCACGCTATCGCAACGCCTTCACGCCACTCACGGTGTGGGAGATGAGCCAGGCCTTCACCTATTGCCGCGACCATCTCGACATCCGTGTGGTGATTCTCACGGGTGCCGGCGATAAGGCCTTCTGCTCGGGTGGCGACATGCACGTCAAGGGACGCGGCGGATATGTCGGTAGCGACGGTGTGCCACGCCTTAACGTGCTCGACGTGCAGATGCAGATCCGCCGACTGCCCAAGCCTGTCATCGCCATGGTCAACGGCTACGCCATCGGTGGCGGACATGTGCTTCACGTGGTCTGCGACCTGACGATAGCCTCCGAAAACGCTATCTTCGGACAGACAGGACCAAAGGTGGGCAGCTTCGACGCCGGACTGGGTGCCAGCTATCTGGCACGCATCGTGGGACAGAAAAAGGCACGCGAGATCTGGTATCTCTGCCGACAGTATTCCGCAAAGGAAGCTGAGCAGATGGGACTCGTCAACAAGGTGGTGCCCTTTGACCAACTTGAGGATGAAACGGTGGCCTGGTGCGAGACGATCATGGAGCGCTCACCGCTCGCCATCCGCATGATGAAGGCAGGATTCAACGCCGAGCTCGATGGTCAGGCGGGCATCCAGGAACTTGCCGGCGACGCCACAATGCTCTACTACACCCTCGACGAGGCACAGGAAGGCGGACGCGCTTTTCTGGAAAAGCGCAAGCCTGACTTCGACAAGTACCCTCAGTTCCCTTAAGACAGAGTAACAGAGTGAACATAAGACATAGTAACATAGTAACAGATATAATAACATAGTAATAGACATAATAACATAAACAAGAGTATAAATGGAGGACATCAATGATTTAATAAAACTAATGATTGAGTGTGCGAAAGCTGTCCGACGTCAGTTGGGGCCGGGTTACTTAGAGGCCGTCTACAAGAATGCGATGCTCATTGAGATCAGGAAGCACAAGCACGTTGTTAGAACAGAAGTTCCATTTGAGGTTCGTTACGATGGCATCGTAGTTGGAAGCTATAGGGCTGACATAATCGTTGACAACAGACTCATCCTTGAGTTAAAGGCTACTACCTGCCTTACCATGGCCAATGAAATTCAATTAGTGAACTATCTCAACGCCACAGGCATCGATGATGGATTTCTCATCAACTTCGGCTCAGATCAATTGCAATTCAAACATAAGTATCGCACCTACAAAAAAACCGTCCATAATACATAGCATGTACACACTGTTTGTTTGACAGAGTAACAGTGTATATATAAGACCGAGTAACAGTGTATATATAAGACATAGTAACATATTGAACAGACTAAGACTTTGTAACAGAGGAGACCGAAAGATTATTAGACAATG
>ULVN01040413.1_pt1 | contig 56215 bp, 45 predicted proteins | sample 1959491 | NCBI WGS metagenome assembly ULVN01 (sample SAMEA4835787, study PRJEB28245) | human gut metagenome | biome: gut microbiome; material: fecal sample | place: Denmark | collected 2008 | reverse complement strand
CCCGCCTTAAAAGTAGCCGCCTGTGCGTATAACGCGCAAGAAATGGAAAAATTAATCCGCCAGGCGGCCGGGGCCGGGGTGCGGGTGGTGGTATTCCCGGAGTTAAGTTTAACGGGATACACTTGCGGAGATTTGTTTTTACAGCCGGCATTAATCCGGGCGGCGGAAGCGGCATTGGCGGATTTGCTCCAACGCACCGCCGCGGAAGATATTGTTTTTATTGCCGGGTGCCCGGTGGCCGCGGGCAGTGCGCTTCTCAACGCGGCAGTGGTGTGCTACCAAGGGAAAATCTGCGGCGTAGTGCCCAAAACCTGCTTGCCGAATTATAAAGAATTTTACGAAAAACGCTGGTTTGTATCTGCCGAGGATTGGCAAGGCGGCGAGGTCACTTTGTGTGGGCAGTGCGTGCGTGCGGGGGCGGATTTGTTGTTCCGGGCGTCCGGCGCCGTGTTTGGGGTGGAAGTGTGCGAAGATTTATGGTCTTGCATACCGCCCAGTTCGCAAGCCGCGTTGCAAGGGGCGGAAATTATTTTCAACCTGTCCGCGTCCGATTCTTTAGCCGGTAAAAGCCGTTATTTGCGCAGTTTGGTGGCCCAGCAATCGGCCCGCGGTTTGTGTGCGTATGTATACACCTCCGGCGGGTTTGGGGAGTCGTCCACCGATTTAACCTTTGGCGGCAACGCCCTTATTTACGAGGACGGCGCCTTTCTGGCCGAGGCCCGGCGTTATAGCTTGGAACCCCAATTAATTGTCAGTGAAGTAGATGTGGAAGCGTTGCGCACGGAGCGCCGCGCGAACACTACTTTCGCCACGGACTCCGCCCACGCCACACTAGAGCCGTATGAGGTAGTGGATTGCGGGCAAGCCCCGGCGGCGGGAGTCGCGCTGACGCGCCCGGTTTCCCGCACGCCGTTTATTGCGCAAGGGGCACAGTTGGACGAAAACTGCCAAGAAGTGTTGGAAATCCAATCTTTAGGGTTAGCCAAACGCCTGGCCCATACCGGGGCCAAAAAGGCGGTAATCGGGGTGTCCGGCGGGTTGGACTCCACCCTGGCGCTGTTGGTTTGCGTACGCGCTTTTGATAAATTGGGCCTTTCCCGCAGCGGCATTATCGGGGTGACTATGCCCGGCTTTGGCACCACGGGCCGCACCTATCAAAATGCGTTGGCCCTTATGAACGCATTAAAAATAACCGTGCGGGAAATTTCCATTAAAGAAGCGTGCTTGCAACATTTTAAGGATATTTCCCACCCGGCGGACACGCACGACATCACTTACGAAAACGCCCAAGCGCGCGAGCGCACCCAAGTATTAATGGATGTGGCCAACCAGACCGGCGGCCTGGTAATTGGCACCGGGGATTTATCGGAATTGGCCCTGGGGTGGGCTACCTATAACGGGGACCAGATGTCTATGTACGGGGTCAATGCCAGCGTGCCTAAAACGCTGGTCAAGCATTTGGTAAAATGGGTGGCCGCGCAGGAAGAAGAAAGCGTGCGCAAACTGCTTTTAGATATTGCCGATACGCCTATCAGCCCGGAGTTGTTGCCCGCGGACAGCGCAGGTAAAATTTCCCAAAAGACGGAAGATTTAGTCGGCCCGTATGAGTTGCATGATTTTTATTTGTACCACTTCTTGCGGCGCGGATTTAGCCCGGCTAAAATTTATTTTTTGGCCTGCTATGCGTTCCGGGGGGAGTATGCGCCGGAGGTTATTAAAAAATGGTTGGTCACTTTTATCCGGCGCTTTTTTGCCCAGCAGTTTAAGCGCTCCTGTATGCCGGACGGCCCGAAAGTGGGCTCGGTATCCCTCTCCCCGCGCGGGGATTGGCGTATGCCCAGTGATGCGTGCAGCCAAGTATGGCTGCAAGAGGCAGAAAACTTATAATACCCCAAAGGCCGCTTCAAAAGCGGCCTTTTTTATGGTATTTTGAAAAACCCCGGGGCCTTATAAAAAGCCCCGGGGTTGATAGCGTTTTTGGCGGTTAGTCTTTTAAGAAACTCTTGCCGTATTTCAGCGGCTCCAAACCAAAGAAGTCCGCCGCCGTTTGGCCCAGGTCCGCATACGTGTCGCGCCCGCCCAAAAAAGCGGGTTTTACCTGCGGGCCGAACATAATTACAGGTACATGTTCGCGGGTGTGGTCGGTACCTTTGTAAGTCGGGTCACAACCGTGGTCGGCCGTAATAAATACAATATCGTTGGGCCCCAACAGCGCGGCCAGTTCCGGCAGGCGGGTGTCAAAGTATTCCAGCCCGGTGGCGTAGCCTTCCACGTCGCGGCGGTGGCCCCACGCCATATCAAAATCCACAAAGTTGGTAAAAATCAAACTGCCGGGCGCGGCATTTTTTACTTCTGCCAACGTGGTGTCCCACAGTTCGGTGAGCCCGCTTGCTTTTACCGCGCGCGTAATGCCTTGTTTAGCAAAAATGTCCGAAATTTTACCCACGGAAATAACCTGCCCGCCCGCATTTTTGATGGCATCTAACAGCGTGGGCATAGGCGGCGTGACGGAATAGTCGTGCCGGTTTTTGGTGCGCTTAAATTCGCCCGGTTTTTCGCCTTCAAACGGGCGCGCAATCACGCGGGCGATATTGTAAGGCTTTACATATTTGAAAGCAATTTCGCACACTTTGTATAAGCGGTCCAGCCCAAAATGTTTTTCGTGCGCGGCAATTTGAAAAACGCTGTCGGCGGAGGTGTAGCAAATCGGTTTCCCGGTTTTGATGTGTTCTTCGCCCAGTTCATCTATAATGGCGGTACCGGAGGCGGCTTTGTCGCCCAGAATACCGGGCAGGCCGGCTTCTTTACAAATTTTTTCTATCAGTTCCGGCGGGAAAGAGGGATAGTCCGGCTTGAAATAGCCCCAGTCAAACTGGACGGGACAGCCTGCCATTTCCCAATGGCCGGAGGAGGTGTCTTTGCCGTGGCTGATTTCCCGCATGAAACCGTATTTGGACGGTAAACTCACGAGTGCCGGCCCTTGCGCTCCGGCGGCGGGTGCTTTGCCGGTGGATGCTTCGGCCGCTTTGAATAACCCGAGCGCGGCTAAATTGGGCAAATTTAAGTGCCCGCGCGCTGCGGCAATATGGCCCAGCGTGTCGGCCCCTTGGTCGTCAAACTTGGCGGCATCTTCCGCCCCGCCGATACCAAAGGAATCCATCATTAAAATAACGGCTTTACCTTGTTTGTTCATGCAACGCCTCCCAATGATAAAAGTTTCCTTTATTATAGCTTTATTTGCGGGCAAAAACATCTAATATATATTGCCTTTTGAAAGGAATGTGTTATTAATGATATGATTTGAAAAAGGGGGCTGACTATGAATAAAGCTTACGAAAATATGCGTAATTTTTGGTTAGATGTAAAAAATTTGGAAAACCGCAAAGGCATTATGGAACTGGGCGCGGATAAAATTTCCGTAGCCGGGGTGGAAATGCCGGTGCCGGACGGAAACCAAACCAAATATTTGTTGGTGGCTACCAACTCGCTGGGGGATTGCAGTTTGTATTTTGAAAATAACAGCAAAAGCGGTTTGGGCGGAATGATTGGCGGCCACGGGGACGAAAAAATGCAAACCGTTGCCGCGCACATGTTGGCGCACGCCAGCAAATTAACCGCGCAGATGAGCGCAGACGAAAAATTGCCTGTTCCGGCGGCGGGGTGCGTGCGGTTGTTTGCCGTAGCCAAAAATAAAATTTTTCACATAGAACTGCCGGAAGCGGAGGCGCGCAACGCGCAAAATCCGTTCTATCCTATGTTTGCCTATTCCCAACAGTTGATTGGCTCTTTCCGCGCGCAGGCACAGGAACATCCCGCCCATTGTTAGGAGGTTTTTTATGAAGCCGGAAAAATGGCGTGAATTTAAGCGGCGCTACCCGTGGCTCGGCGGGGCGGCGGTTGCGGTATTGTGCCTGCTGTTTTTGGTGGCGGCGGGTGCGTTTTATATGGCCAATTTGCACGCAGTTTTGAAAAAAGAAATCCGCGCCGGCCTGGTGGAAGTGGCCCGGCAAGGGGTCAAAATTCTGCAAACGCAAATAGCGGGGGACGAAAACTCGCTTAAATCCATGGCTACGGCTATTGCGGGGTACCGCACGCTGGACGAAAAACGCATTTTGCGCCTGGTGCAAGAAGAAGCCGCCAATAACTCTTTTAAGCGTTTGGCGTTTGTGCGCCCCAACGGCATAGCCGTTATGAGTGACGAGCGCATTATGGATATTTCGCAAGAAGATACGTTTAAGGCTTCCATGCAGGGGCAAAAAGCGCTTTCTAACCGGTTTCAAGATGCGGCCGACGGTAAAGATATTATCGTGCAAACGGTGCCGATTTTCAAAAAAGGCAAAGTAGTGGCGGTGTTGGCGGCGGCGCGCACCTTGGCGGAATATGCGCAAATGCTGTCCGTTTCCACCTTTGGCGGCATGGGGTACAATGTGATTGTGCGCGCCAATGGGGATAGAGTGATTAACTCCACCAACCAAACGGCGGTGCAATCGTTAGAAAATATTTTTGAAAACTCCACCGATATTTTTTGGAGCAAAGGCACCCGGCCGGAACAAGTCCGCGCGGATATGCAGGCGGGAAAAACCTTTGTGGTGGCGGTTTCCACCCGGCAGGGCGGGCCGCTTTATGCCAGTTTCGCTCCGGTGGGGATTAACGATTGGTATATGGTTTCTTTAGTACCGGCGCGTTTTGTCCACGCCACGGCGGCCCGGCTTTTGCGGCTGACGCTAGCTTATGGGGTGTTTGGGCTTATTTTGGTGGCCGCGTTGTTTTATTACGGCGTGCGTACGCGCCAATCCGGCCGCGAAGCCCTGGACCGTGTGGCCCACCGGGACCCGATTACAGGCTTTGATAATTGGGCCAAAAAATCGGCCCAGGCGCAGGAGCTTTTACAAAACAACCCCGCCCAGGCGTATGCGATGGTAAGTTTGGATGTGGACCGTTTCCAGGTAATTACGCATTTGTACGGGGTGCAGGCGGGGGATGATTTATTGCGCAGAATTGCGCGCGTTTTGGATAGCCATTTGCAGGAGGGGGAGGAGTTTTCCCGCGTGGATGCGGACCGTTTCCAACTGTTGCTTAAATATACGGATGACGGCCAAATGCGCAACCGCTTACAGCTGATGAGCGAAGAAATTACCGCCTTGCCCCCGGGCCAAAAAGAACCGTACAGCGTAATGCTTTCCTTTGGCGTGTATGTGATAGCGGACAGAACCTTGCCGCTGGCGGAAATGCTCAACCGTTCTTTAATGGCGTGCTACACGGTAAAAAACAGCGTGGAAGTGGTGGCCTTTTTTACAGAGGCCATGTTAGACCAAATCAATTTTGAAAAAAAGTTGGAAGACGGTATGGTGCGCGCTTTCAAACAAGGGGAATTGGTGGCGCGTTTCCTGCCGGTAAAAGATTTGCAAACCGGCAAAATCGTCTGCGCTTGCGCGCGCGTATTTTGGAATCACCCGGAATACGGCGTGTTGCCCGGCTATGCGTTCCGCGCTATTTTTGAGCGTACGGGGGTGGCGCGGCAGGTGGATAAATTCCTGTTGGAAGAATCGTTTAAGCTGTTGGCAAAAACGGCGGATATAGAGGCGGTCTCCGTGGTTCTTTCACCCTTGCACGCGTACAACCCGTATTATGCGGCGGAATTGAAAAAAACAGCCCAAAAATATCACGTTGCGCCCGGACGGCTGGAGTTGGATATGGCGTTGGAAATCCCGGGGCATAAGCCGCATTTTTTTATCAGCCTGGCCCAAACCTTAAAAAAGGAAGGCTTTTTGGTGGGGGTTCACCGCTTTGGGGAAGGCACCGGCATATTTGAGTTTCTCTCCCGCGTGCGGACCGATTGGCTGAAAGTGTGGTTCGGCTCCGCCGCCGCAGGCCATGGGTACGAGCGGGAAAGCCGGCTGTTGGCCTCCCTGCCGCAGTTGGCGCAAACTTTGCAAACGGAAATAGAAATGGACGGCGTGCAAACGCAAGAACAAGCACAGCGCCTACAAAAGGCCGGGTTTAAGTTTATTTCCGGCCCGGTAAACGGCCCGGCATTATCGGCCGAAGAATTATTGGCTTTACTGGCTAAAGAATAAAAATGCACACGGGGGACAAACCAAAAGTTTGTCCCCCGTGTGCGATTAAACCGTTCCGCGTGCCTGTTAGATAATAATCAGGCGGATAGCCATAATTACCAGTATCAGCCCGGCAATAAATTCAAAGCGTTTGCTGGTAATCATTTGCGTATTTTTGCTCCCCAAGTGGAACCCCAATAACGTAAATCCGAAAGAAATGGCCATTAAAATTAAAATTTGCGGGAACCACCCCTTCTGCATGGTATCCAAAGCAAAACCCACCAAAAACGCATTCATGCCAATCAGGGCGGATACTTTTACCAATTTGCGGTTGTTTTCGGTATCCAAATCCGTAAAACTGGGGGATTTTTCAATAGATTCCAACATGAATTTAATGCCCAGCAGTAAAACAAAGGCAAAAGCCACCCAGTTTTGCGCCAGATAGATAAAGTCATTAAAAAAGAGGGTGCTTAACAAGTAGCCAAACCCAAATAACAGCGCGTTAAACGCCGTAAAAAAGAGGGCTACTTTAATGGAAAACACATTTTTGTTTTCCGGTTTCATCTTCATAGCGGACATATTGGCCGACACCATATTGTCCACGCAAATACACAAAAAAATAATTGTCACGGCGATAATGCCCATGCTACGCTCCTTACTACTGTATTAACTGCCAAATTCTACCAAATGCCCAGCCCGCCCAGCAAGAGTTTTATTCCAATCCCCGCTAAAGCAACGCCTCCCAGCGCTTCCATTATTTTACCAAACCGCCGCCCCAACTGCGCCACCAGCCAAAACCCGGTGCAACTGGTGCCGAATACACAAACGCTCAGCGTAAGAATAGTCAGCCAGAACGGCGCGTCAGTTAAAGATAGCGCCACACCCACAAGCAGGGCATCCAAACTGGTGGCCACGGCCAGCGCCAAAATGGTTTTGGCGGTGTTCAAACGGCACAGGGCGGAGGCTTCTTCGTCCTCTTGCTTGCCAAAAGCGCCGCAAATCATGCGCACCCCGATAAATATCAGTACGGCAAACGCTATCCAGTGGTCAAAGCGGTCTATCCACCGCCCGAGCTGTTCCCCGCAGAACCACCCCGCGGCAAACATTACAAAATGCGCCGCCGCAAAGGCCGTGCTTACGCCCCATACCGTGCGGGCGTGCAGGCGGCCGTGTTCGGCACAGCCGGCCGCAATTGTGACGGCAAAATTATCCATAGATAAGCTCAATGCTACTAACAGGCCGGATAATATTAGCATATACATTATCATAACATTTTTTATAAGATAGAATGATATAGGAACCAACGCTATGGAAACATTAAAAGAACTGTATAAAATTGGCATGGGGCCCTCCAGCAGCCACACCATGGGCCCCCGCAAAGCGGCGGATGCGTTTAATAAACAATATCCCGAAGCAAGGGCGTTTCGGGCCGTCTTGTACGGCTCTTTGGCGGCTACCGGCAAAGGTCACTTGACCGATTTTACCATTAAAGAAGCCTTTGACCCCAAACCCGTAGAAATTGTATGGGAAGAAAAAACCTTTTTGCCCCGCCACCCCAACGCCCTGCGCCTGCAAGCGTTGGACCAAGCCAACCATATTATAGCGGAACATTTGGTATATAGCGTGGGCGGCGGAGCCATCCGCGACGATAAAGACTTCAACCACCCGCCCAAAAGCGTTTATCCGCATAAATCCATGGCGGAAATTTTGGATTATACCGCCGATAAAGGCATGCTCCTGTGGGAATATGTGGAAGAATTTGAAGGCCCGGAAATTTGGGATTATCTGGCCCGGATTTGGCAAGCCATGCAAAACACCATGCAGAGCGGCCTGGCCAAGCGCGGCGTGTTGCCGGGCTCACTCAATTTGGAACGCAAAGCCCGCCGCTATTTATATAAGGCGGAAAATTCCCCGCAATACTTACGCCGGATGAACAATCTGTTTGCGTATGCGCTGGCCTGTTCCGAAGAAAACGCCGCCGGCGGGCAAGTGGTCACGGCGCCTACTTGCGGCTCTTGCGGGGTGTTGCCGGCCGTGTTGCGGCTGATTAAAGAAATTTGCGCCTTTGAAGACATCACCATTTTACACGCGTTGGCCACGGCCAGTTTGTTTGGCAATATGGCTAAAATGAACGCGTCCATTTCCGGCGCGGAAGTGGGCTGCCAGGGGGAAGTTGGCGTGGCCTGTGCCATGGCCGCCGCCGCCACCTGCCAGTTGGAGGGGGGCGACAACCAGCGGATTGCCTACGCCGCCGAAATGGGCCTGGAACACCATTTGGGCCTGACCTGTGACCCGGTGGACGGATTGGTGCAAATCCCTTGTATAGAGCGCAACGCGCTGGCGGCTTCCCGCGCGCTGGATTGTGCCACTTATGCGCTGATGTCGGACGGACACCACCGCGTTTCTTACGACGACGTTTTGGCTACCATGATGCAAACCGGGCACGATATGAAAACCGAATACCGCGAAACGGCGCACGGGGGGCTGGCTCGTTTTTTCAAAAAAAAGTATTATACTTTGAAAGAGAAGGCTATTAGGCACCCCAAAGAGGGTGATAAGTAGCCGGGGGGTAAAATGAAAGTATTGGATGCTATTTTTAAGCGGCGCAGTGTGCGCCATTATACCAACCAAACTATCCGCCCGGAGGATATTACCCGGTTGTTGCAAGCGGCTATGGCCGCGCCTACCGCGCGTAATTGCCAAGAGTGGGAGTTTGTAGTGGTGCGGGATAAAGCCATGTTCAAAAAAATAATGGCGGTACATCCGTATTCCAAAATGTTGGCGGAAGCGGATTGTGCAATTGTGGTTTGCGGCAATACAAAGCGCGAAATGGCCCCCGGTTATTGGCAGGCCGATTGCGGTGCCGCTACCCAAAATATATTGCTGGCCGCCACCGCATTGGGCATTGGCAGTGTGTGGTTGGGGGTGTACCCTAACGCAGAACGCATGGAAGCGGTTTCCCGGTTGTTAAATCTGCCGGAGTATGTAAAGCCGCTTAATATAATCTCGCTGGGAATGCCGGCCGAAAAATTGGCGGAAGTGAACCGTTTTGACCCGGCAAAAATACATTACGAATTATGGTAAAAGCTAACTTGAATAAACAACTGATCGTATGCACTTTATTGGGTTGCGCGGCCGCTTTCGGCGTGCAACCTGCCCAGGCGGCAGATGTGCAAGACCTGGCCCGGGCCGAAGAAGCCCGCTATGCATCGGTGGATGCCTGTTATTTGGCCCCGGAAGCCGTGGATGTAAAAGCATTTCGCGCGGCGTACAGAGATGTGGAAGATAAGCAGGAATGGCTGACGCTGGTGGATACAAAATATTCCTTGCCTGCTAAATACAAGCCGCACGATTTAACCGGCTTCGGCCGTATTTTACTGCGCAAAGAAGCCATGGCCCAAATGGAAAAAATGCAAGAGGCCGCCCGCAAAGACGGCGTCATCCTGCGGCCTATTTCCACCTACCGCTCTTATGAATATCAGGCTGGGCTGGTGCGCCGGACCAAAAATCCGTCCTATGTGGCGGCTCCGGGCCACTCCCAACACCAATTAGGCACCGCCATTGATTTTAACACCGTGGACCCGGCGGACGAAAATATCCCCGCGTTAAAGTGGTTGCGTAAACACGCCGGAGAATACGGATTCAGCTTGTCCTTCCCCAAAGGGCAGGAAGCGGAAACCGGATACCCGTATGAGGCGTGGCATTACCGCTACATTACCAAAGAGGGGGTTTATCTGCAAGATACCTTTTTTGGTGGTAGCCAACACAAAATGCTGAGGTTTTTACAAATGTGCTTGTGGCCGGCGGAAGAGCGGGTGCTGGCACAAAACCAAGTGCGCCAAAGCCTGCGCCATTTGCCCGCCCCGCAAACGGCGGCACCTGCTAAATAGTGGGGCAACGCCCGGCGCGGCCGGGTTTGCATGTCGCGCCCTTGCGGAACGCGCGCCCGGTGGAATTGGTGCGTTTGGGGCGTGCCTGGTGGTGGTGCGTGAGCGCTTGGAATTGCGTGCCCCGGCCGGATTTTTGTGCCCGGCGGCGGCAGATTTTATAAGGGGGTTGTTTGTTGGTTCAGCCGGGTTTGCAAAAGCGCGGCGGAAAGTTTTTTTGGCAGAAACGCCCGAAAATTAGTATAATAACTATACTGAATTTATGGTGGATGTAGCTCAGCTGGTTAGAGCGCCGGTCTGTGGAACCGGAGGTCGCGGGTTCAAATCTCGTCATCCACCCCATGTATTTTTCCCGTCGAACCTTCGGCGGGAATTTTTAATGCTTAATTTAGGGTTTTCCCCTCTTTCGTCGTCGGTAAAAAAGCCTAATTTTTCTACGATATCAAATAGATAGATTTTCCTCTTCCCGTCTTTTCGCCCTTTCAACTACTTTTTTGCTATCTTTTTATCTATTTTGCAAAATTTAACACTAAAAACTTAATTTTCCTTTAAGAGTTGGCTAACCCGGGCCGCCGTAAGCCCCAAAGCCCGCGCACATGCGGCCTGGCTAAGGCCGTTTAGGCGCATATATTCGCGGATTTGTAGCGCCAAAGCCTGCTTGTACAAGGCTTTATCCACCTTCGGCTGTTTGTCCGCTTTGCGAGCCACCAATTCGGACCGTTTCCAAGGGCCGGAGTGTGGCTTCACATTGGCACAGAACGAAAATTCGGTTCCACTGCGCAAAACAACCGTAATTTTGCTTTCTTGATATTCATAACCTATACGGCAGATAATAGATTTAAGGGTTTCTTCTTGCTCGTATTCGGATAATTGCTCAAATAGGGCCCGGCTGAGGACCCCATTTTTATCCAATTCTGCAATAAGCGCCAAATGGAACTCTCGTTGCCGTACCGTCCGTGTGGGACAGGACTTATAACCCTCTTCTCGGCACTTCCGGCAAATGTAATAAAAATGTTTCGTATTTTTCTTTTTCCCATAAATAGGAACCATTGGACTGCCACAGACTTCGCAAAACAATAAACCACGCAAAATGCCAGGCGTTGCTTTCCTTACCGTTTCATACATTTTTCGTCCATTATTTAACAGTTCTTGCACCGCCTCAAAGGTTTCTACGGACACAATTCCGTCGTGTTCACCCTCATAAATTTTCTTTTTGTAAAGAACCTTCCCAATATACAGCGGATTATGAATAATATGATAAAGTTGCGCACGCGAAATAGGGCGTGCCGGTAAAACCCGCCCATTTTTGCATTTCCGCTCCCGAAGAACAATTCCCCGCTTTTCTAGTTGCGCAAGTACCGGGACAACACTTTTTTCTTCCAGTACGCTATTAAAAATGAATCGTACTTCTTCGGCGGTTTCTGGGTGTGGTACCAACTTATGGGCTTTTTCATCTAACTGGTACCCACATGGAATTCCTCCGCCTAAAAACTTCCCTTTCATACGAGAGGCTGCCATTTTATCCCGCGTGCGTTCGCTAATAATTTCGCGCTCAAATTGAGCAAACGATAACAAGATATTAAGCGTTAGCCGACCCATAGAGGTTTTGGTATTAAAATTCTGCGTGACAGATACAAACGACACTTCGCGCTTATCAAAAAATTCTAGTAACTGGAAGAAATCCAGCAAAGAGCGTGATAATCTATCCACCTTGTACACGACCACGCAATTTACCTTACCCAGTTTTATGTCCTCTATCAAGCGCTGCAAACCGGGGCGATCGGTATTCGCCCCGGTATAGCCACCGTCATCATAAGAGGTTTCTAGCGCCTGCCAGCCTTCCCCACGCTGGCTTTTAATAAATGCCATACAAGCCTCACGCTGGGCATCCAGCGAGTTGAAGTCCTGTTCCAATCCCTCACTGGTAGATTTGCGGGTATAAACCGCACAGTTCATCGGTTTTATAATGTCACTCATAAGCCGAAGAAATAATACCCGCTTAAATGTTGCCCCGTGATGGCACACGCCACGGCGGACAGGGTTTTGAAATATTTATTATTGTATTCAAAACCGTGTTCCAACACTTTGACCACCACAAGATGCCCTTTGTACTTTTTCTCCAATATAGAGCCGGGCAGCGGGATACGGATATCCCGCAGTTTTTGATTCTTATTATTGTATTTTTCGGCCCGCTGCTTATTTTTAGAAATTAATTGGGCTAGTGGATTAATCTGTGTGGCCACTTCTCGCAGTTTGGCCAATTCTGTGGGGGCAGATATGGGTTTGGAGGATTGTAGGTTATTCCCAGTCGGTTTAGCAGTAATCGCTACTTGCGCCTTTTTGTCTCCGTTCCCCACCTGTTGAGACTTGTCGCTTAATTTACTTCCAGCATTTAATGTCGCAGTTTTTTTCTTCATAAAAACTCCCGATAGTTAAGTTTAATGGGCTATCTTTTGCCCATCTCTATTACTGCTTACTATCGGGAGATGAGTCAAGAAAAAACTCCGCCGAAGTGGGATTTAATTAAAGTATTTTTTTCAAAGGAACGATATTGCCTTTTTTGTCTTTGACTTTCCAAAACAGCAGGCCATTATTTGAGGTTTTCCCTGTAATAAATCGGCCTGCCGCTGACGGAGATGAAAAAACATGCTTATTAAGGACCACATTTCCATTAGACAATAACTTAGCCGTGTATTTTTTGTTTTTATAAATTGCCTGTAAAGGAATTGTCTTGCGAGGATGAGCCGCTTGCTTACGACCAAACAACAAGGCATCTTGTTCTTGACGATATGTATCAATACGTTTCTTAAAATCATTTTCTAAATTTACGGCTTTTCCACGCGGATGCTGACGATTTCCCTTCGGCTCACAAACTGTAACTAATAAAGATTCTAGGTCGTCAATATGTTTTTCGTTATTTACAATAAATAACGAAAATTTATCCCACTTTTTGTAGTGGCGGTCTTTCAAATGCTGACTAAGGCGACGCTTTAAATTCACGGCCTTGCCGAGGTAATATAAATCATCACCCTTGTATAAGGCATAAATACCAGGCTGTCCGGCAATTAGTTCAGTAAGAAGAAAGGAATAGTTCTCTAATGCCGAAATACCGATATTTTGCAGTTTTTTAGTTATAATGCCCATGGTTTATTGTATCATTTTTACTATATCTAGGACCGATTACTTGCGGGAGCAAAGTCAGCTGATATATTGTGGATTTGGATTCAAGTCAGCCACGTTTTTTAATGTTATACTCGCAGTATTTGGGATATCCAGACAATGCTATAATGAAATTATTATTAACCACTATGCCAAAGAAATATATTAGCGAAAACGCAGAACTAATGAAAGAATGGAATTGGGAACGGAATAAAGATTTGGACCCAAACCGGCTATCTATGGCTTGCGCTATTAAAGTTTGGTGGAAATGTTCTAAATGTGGTTATGAATGGAAAACAGCTATTAATAAAAGAACTTACAGAAAACATGGGTGTCTGAATTGTAGTGGCCAAGTTGCCTTTCCTGGGGTTAATGACCTCGCTACTTTATATCCAGAAGTAGCAAAAGAATGGCATCCAACTAAGAATGCCCCATTAACACCTAGAGAAGTCAGACCGAAAAGCAATAAAAAATACTGGTGGAAATGTACCAAATGCGGACACGATTGGCAGGCAAGTGGTAGTAGCCGCATTGGGCATCAGTCAGGATGCCCTGCTTGTGCTGGACGCGTACCTAAAACAGGAATAAATGATTTATTTACCATTTGCCCCCACCTAAAACGTGAATGGGATTTTGAGAAAAATAAGCATTTAAATCCTTCGATGATGAGTAAAGGAAGTCATACCAAAGCCTGGTGGAAATGCACTAAAGGTCATAGTTATGAAATGACGATCCAACGAAAATCTGCTGGAGCAGGTTGTCCTTATTGCTCTTCACACAGAGTTTTAATAGGGTTTAATGATTTTAAAACCGCATTTCCAAATTTAGCAAAAGAATGGGACATAGAAGGAAATAACGGAACATCGCCAGATATGTACACGGTACATAGCAATCAGAAAGTATGGTGGCTATGCCCAAAAGGGCACAAATATGAAATGTCCATTACTGCTAGGGCATCTGGTGGAACTTGCCCCTATTGTTCCAACCATAAACTTTTAGTAGGCTATAATGACTTAAAGACTCTATATCCTGAACTTGCTCTAGAATGGAATTACGAGAAAAATGGAATTCTAAAACCTACGGACATTATTCCAAAAACAAAAAAGAAAGTATGGTGGACTTGCTCCAAATGTAAGCACATTTGGCAAACCAGTGTTATAGAAAGAGTATATGGCTCAGGATGCCCCCAATGTTTGCCCGAAAGAAAAGAAAAAAATCTTAGGCAAAAAATACGACAACAGGGAATGGGAATAAAGGATCCAACCCTACTACAAGAATGGGATTATAAGAAAAATAAAAATCTCAGGCCGGAAGAGTATTCTTCCCATAGCAATAAAAAGGTCTGGTGGATATGTCCGGCAGGCCATAATTATCAGGCCACTATAGATAAAAAATCTTCTGGCCAAGGGTGCCCTATTTGCTCCAATCATCAACTTTTAATTGGGTCTAATGATTTACAGACTCGTTTCCCGAACATAGCCAAAGAATGGAATTTTGAAAAAAATGAGAATTTAACGCCATCTCAAGTTATTGCGACAAGCACAAAAAAAGTATGGTGGATCTGTTCCATTTGTCATAGTGAATGGCAAACTAAAATTTTATTTAGAACAAAGAAAGGAACAGGCTGCCCTGTATGCGGTGCAAAAAAGCGCGCAGAAAGCCACAGAGCTTCCTTTATCCAAAAAAATGGCTGCATTACCGACCCATTGTTGTTAAAAGAATGGAATTTTGAAAAAAATTATCCACTTCAACCCCAGGACTTTCCACCATCTAGTAACAAATTTGCTTGGTGGACTTGCTCCAAATGCGGATATGAGTGGAAGGCAAAAATTGCTAATAGACGTCTTTTGAAAAGAGGTTGTCCTTGTTGTGCTAATCACATAGCAGTTAAGGGGAAAAATGATTTGGCAACCACTCATCCTCAACTTGCCAAAGAGTGGCATCCTACTAAAAACACCTTACGGCCCGATATGGTAGTTTATGGAACAGCTAAAAAGGTTTGGTGGATTTGCCCTAAAGGACATGAATACCAGGCTACTATCTCACACCGTGCACACGGGACAAATTGTCCAGTTTGTAATAGCGGCCGGCAAACCTCTTTTGCGGAACAGGCTGTTTTCTATTATGTTCGGAAAATATTTCCCGATGCAATTAACCGCTACAAAGATATTTTTTCAAACGGAATGGAATTAGATATTTATATTCCATCTATTAAAATCGCTATAGAATACGATGGCATATTTTATCATAAACGAGAAAAATTACAACGTGAAATGAAAAAATATGACATTTGTAAAAAACATCACATTAAGCTCCTGCGCCTTAAAGAAGCGGATATTACACAAGATAAAGAACAGTGCCAAACAGCTGATTGCGTTTTTCATGTTCCTGGTTTAGGAAATACAAAAAAAGCCTTGGATAAAGCCATCCGCCTTTTATTGGCTAATATCACCGCAGAAACGGCCCTGTTTCCCTCTTACGTCTATGCACCTATGGACATAAATACCGAACGAGACAAATATGACATTAGGTCATATTTGACAGAACGCTTAAAAAATTCCATAACTCATTTGCGCCCAGATTTGTCCAAGGAGTGGCACCCTACTAAAAACGGACATTTTAAACCAAGTATGGTTTCTTTGCATTCAGACAGAAAAGCTTGGTGGGTATGTTCCACCTGCGGTAATGAATACGAAACAAGTGTTAGCCACCGGGTAAATGGTACTGGTTGCCCTAAATGTGGAATAGAAAAATCTACACAGGCCAAGCGCAAAGCCGTTGAAATGCTAGATATTAACACAAATGAGGTAATTAGAGGATTTATTTCAATTTCCGATGCGGGAAGAAAGATACACATCAATTCGTCCAATATAAGTATGGTTTGCAAGGGCCTACGCCCTAATGCGGGTGGATATAAGTGGCGTTATAAAGCCTAATTCATAATACTATTTCTCATCAAAAGCCCCGAGCGTAAGCCCGGGGCTGATATGTTTCTTTAATTTTTAAATCTCTCAAAATAGGCAAAATCCTTGTTTAAGGCGACCTCCGTATGAGGGATTAACAAATAAGTCCATAATTTTTCATTGTTTTTAGCCAAAACTGCATTAACGGCCTGCACCCATTTTTGGGCAGCTTTGGCTTTTTCCTGCACTTCGGTTGTTGGTAGTTGGTCTGCCCGTTTTAATTCAACTAAAAAAAGTCCCTGGGCAGTTTCCACTACAAAATCTGGGACATACTTATCTGCTCCATTATTCCAGTAAATATCAAATTGTCTATCTGCCGGGCGCAACCATTTGTTCACAGTTATATCCTGCTCCAAAATTGCCGCAAAAGTTTTCTCCGTATCGGAATCAAATTTATAGATATCATGCAAAGCCTTTTTAAAACCAGTAAAAACCTTACTGGGTATAGAATTTTTAGGCTCAATTGTATCCATATAGTTGTATATTTTATCCTGTTTCACTTTTTCAAAGTTATGAGGATAAATTTTTTCAAAAGGATGAACTTCGGCTGCGGCAAAATCTGGCTGTACGTAATGAGAGTGTTGCTTCATTTGGGCAAAAATAAACTCTGCTATTTGTTTTCTATAAGCAATTACCGTATTACGGACTTTTTGTTCATCCATATAGGTGCGCATTTTTTCTACTGCCGTATGTGCCCATTTATAAAGCAAGTCAGCGTAATCATCGTAAGCAATTTCCGGCACGTCGCACAAGGCTCCCAGTAAAACATTTTCCGGCTTTTCCTCCGTAATCTGCCCTGATACTTGCCCTTGAACTAAACTTACTCCACCATCCGCTAATGATTTTAATAAAATATCTTGGTCAGGTTCGGTATAAGTTAAATTGGTGGTATCCAACTCAAAATCTTCAAATTGCAAATGTCCGTCTCTTCCCGGTTGCACAACTAAACGGGGTATAGGAATAATTCCTTTGGCATATTGATCTACAATTTCGGAAAAATGGGAATCAATTTCAGCTATTTGATCCGCAGCATACAAACTTGTTGCTTCCAAATGCTTTTTTAATTTCTCTTTGGCTATTTGTTGTGCTTCCCAGGAATTTAATTCGCCCAAAGTTTTCACTTCTTTTCCCATTTCAGGTAACACCGTATTTTGCAAAAGACGAACGGTACTTTTGGCCGTTTCAGTTGGCGGTTCCCAAGCTGGCACAGCACTTTGCTCCGCCATTTTCGTAGGAACCGAAACCAATACCGTTTTCCCTTCTATAATCTCTTTTTGAGGAGCATTTAAATCTTCATCTGACAATTCAATAATATGCTCTTTCTTAATAATACTTCCGGGACGGTTCGCCTCTTCAATTAACGCATTAAATTTGTCGTGCGCCACAATAGCCAGCCTATCCACCGCTTCATCGTGCATAATTCGGCCATATGGCAAACGCAAACCGCGTCCAATAGTTTGTTCCGTCAAAGTTTCGGAAGCCGAGGCACGCAAGGGAACAATAGTATAAAGATTCGTTACGTCCCACCCCTCTTTAAGCATATTTACGTGAATAACAATTTCTATCTTGTTTAACGGATTCTCCAAAGAAAGTAACTGAGCAATATTTTCTTCTTTTTCTGTTCCCTTCTGTGCCGAGTGAATTTCTAATACTTTATCCTTATAGTGCCCACTATAAAAATCCTCTTGCTGAATCATTGCTTTTATTTTTCCGGCGTGTTCGGTATCTTTGGTAACGATAAGTACAAAAGGCTTTACAATAGGCAAATTATGGTTTCGGGCGAATTTTTCCAATTCCAAGCGTGTATTTTGATGGACCCGAATCCCATCCATTACCTTCATTCGGTCTATTGCTTCCGGTGTATAATCTTTGGGGTTAAAATTCTTACGCGTAGCCACATAAGGCTTTTTTACAAAGCCGTCTTGTATAGCACGAGCCAAGGAATACTCATACACTACATTTTTGAAAGGCACCGCTTTACTGCCCTTTTGCACCTGTGGGGTAGCCGTAACTTCTAACCCCAACACTGGGTTGAGTTCAGTAATCACCTGCATTGCACGTTTGGCACGGTAATGGTGGCTCTCATCCATGAGTAGCACCAGCCGCTCCCGAGAAGCCAAATAATCAAAATAACTCTGCCCCAGATATTCCGATAACCGTTTAATAAGAGGCTTATCGCCGTTCCGTTCATCTGCATTAATTTTGGAAATATTAAAAATGTTAATCCGCACGCTGGCTTGTGCTAACTGATACTCCGTCATTTCACGGTAAGTATCCCCGGTAATAACAAGGGGGTAATTGGTAGCAAAGTCAGAAATACCCTTAAATACATATTTAGGGTTTGAAAGTTTGGAAAAGTCGTCAATTAATTTGTTATAAATGGTCAGATTGGGGGCTAAAATAAAAAAATCATTTAACCGGTAGGTTTTGTATAAATAAACAATAAACGCCCCCATTAAGCGCGTTTTGCCCACGCCGGTAGCCAACGCAAAGCAGATATTGGGGAATTGCCGCTCAAAATCCTTAAAAACGGGGTATTTTGCCCGAATTTCCGCCACTTGGGAAGATAGGTCATTTTCTTTAGAAAGCGGCAATAATTGGCAGATATCCGCCAAGATATTGAGGGCCTGCTCTTGCGGCGCGCGCAAAGAAAGACGATTTTTAATATACAAAACGTTTTGATTCATAGGTTATCGCTCCTCGATAATGCCGTTTTTACGAATCCAAGTCTTTTTCCCATTAGACAAATATTCAATAACTCCCGCATATATATCTTTAAAATCAATACTAAAAGAGGATGTATGCGGAGGTGTTACAATGTATTCTACTTGTACTTCTTTGAGTTTTAATCTAGTCCCATTGTCGTAAATGATATAGGCATCAGAAAAAGGCATTGTTTTTGAATGGGTCCCTACAGGATCTCCTTGTTTTTTCAAAAATTCTTCTAAAATCTTTGATAGGGATTGTTTCATATCACGTGTTTCTATATAAGTCTTTTGTGCATCACAGCACATAGCCCCTTGAGGATATTCTTTTACTCTCTTTTCCTCTATATATTTTTTATCCAATCTTATATTCACTCGTTGAATACGAGGGAATGGTAAACAAGTAATATCCATCTGAATTTGACTAATTAATGGATTGCCTTGTTCATCTACAAAATCTTTATTTTCTATTTTGCGAACAATTAACAATTCTATCCCATTCTGTTTAGCCTTAGTTTCAGCTCCGCTTTGATACCCTTTCTGAGTTGCAAAAATTCCCCGAACTCCGGGAATATCTTTTAATTTGCCAACGAGGGCATCTATTTTTTCAATACTAATTGTGGAATTGTAATCTTTGCATTCAATAGCATTTTTATAAATTATTCCGGCCAGTTCAAATTCCCAATATACATCTATTTCCCTATCAATTCCGTTATTGTCTTTTATTATTTTTCTGCGTTCAACTTTAGTCTTTTTCTGTCCGCAGACATTATCCGCTTTCAATAACGCATCTACTAAATACTGTACGAAAATTTCATATTCTATACCTGTATTACGCATTTTTATTCTTCCTCTTCTTCCACAGCGGGCGGGTTGATGATGTTTAAATTGTAATTGTCTTTGCCAAATTCACAACTGCCTAAAATAGCACCCGGAATCTTTTTAACCGTAATATTGCTATATCCGTTGGCTACACCCGCATCAAAACTTTTACAGCAGATAAGTACGCTTTCGTCGTCTTTCATTTCGGAGGCAATTGCGGCTAAAACATCTGCCCCTACATGGTTGGTAGTGGTGTAAATGTAGTCATTTTCGCTGCTTTTACCCTGTTTCCAAAATTGGTCTTGGTCTGGGGCGTATAAAAACCCCTCGTGCTTGGCCATAGCGGCGGCAAGCATATCAGCATTGTATTCTTTGGATATTACATATTGGCCGTATTTGTCTTTGTTGAGCAAGCTAGGGGCTAAATAGTAGTATTTGAAGCCGCCTCCGCCTTGCCAACCAACGGCTTTAGAAATACCACCTTGGTCCGTGCCGTCAATTACTTTTTGCAAGCGTGGGATACAATGGGTATGGCAATGCTCACCGAGTTCAATGCCGATATATTTACGACCCATTTTGTGCGCCACGGCAGCTGTTGTACCGGACCCTAAAAAAGAATCTAGCACTAAATCTCCCTTGTTAGAGCCAAGCGTTAATACCCGTTCAATAAGTCGTTCTGGTTTGGGGGTAGCAAAAACAGAAGAAAAATCCAATGCTTTAATCTCTCTTTTAGCTTCTTGGTTATCTCCAACTTCCTCTCTCATCCACAGTGTTGTTGCAACAACCCCTTGCTTTACATCAGATAAAAATTTTTTAACACGAGGTGCATTATTACCATCTGTCCCAAACCAAATTCTTTTATCATTTTGCACTTCTTGGAAACGTTCTTTTGTAAAAACCCAACATCTTCCTTTAGGTGGATAGACCTCTCTGCCGCTAGGTAACGTTATAGGATAACATTTTTCTTCTATAGCAGGCCCTACGGTACAATCTGCCGACGTCCATGGCCCCCGCGGATCATTATCAGGATTTTTGTAATTACTTAATTGACTTGCCGAACGAGGCAATGTGTTAAGTATAAAATTTGGTGTAAAGTTTTTAGCATACACTAAAATAATGTCATGACTGCGTGATAGAGTTTTTTTCAAATTAACGGGAGCAAATGCTCTTTGCCAAACGATTTCATCAATAAAATTTTTACGCCCTAAAATTTCATCACATAGCACCTTCAAATAATGGCTTTCATCGGAATCAATAGAAATCCAAATACTACCATCATCTGTAAGCAAATTTTTAAGCAACTCCAAACGGGGTTTCATTAACGAAAGCCAAGTAGAATGTTCCAAATTGTCGTCATAATGTTCAAAAGCGGAACCTGTATTATATGGCGGATCAATATAAATACATTTCACTTTGCCGGCATAATCCTGCTCCAACGCTTTAAGAGCCAGCAAGTTATCGCCGTAAATAAGCATATTATCCGTATTTTTATCGCCATAATCTTTTGTTTCATCATGTATCAAAATCCTTGGCTCTACTTTAATGGTTTTATCCTTTCCAATCCACGTGAGTTCCAACTTCTGTTTACTTGTCATCGCTCTTGTCCTTTATAGCTTCTTTAAAATTATATTTGGGAAATAGTTCATCATCCCCTGCGACAAAGGAATCTTCCTTTGGCAGATATTGTTTTAAATTATCAGGAATTGGTTTAATTTGATGGTTCTGATATTGGAACACATTAATTACGCTCTTCCTTGTTACTTTTATTTTACCATCTTTATCCTGCTTTCTTTTAAATTCAAACAAACCAATTAATAAATCATCCTTTTTGCTAGTCTTCGCAGGATAGAATCCAGCTAAAAATTGGCTTCTAAAATTATGATCTTTGAGGTAAAAATTAAGATTTTCATCTGTTTCCCAATCGCTAGCACGCCAAACCTTATCTTCATTTACTATCACGGGGGCTTCTACCCTAACTTTACGTATTTCATGGATAGAAGGGATATTGGTATCATTCAAATCTTCTATATAATTCACAAAATCTTTTCTTTCCACAGAATACAACAAAGGTTTCCCTTGTGTTTTTTTGATTTCAATTTCATGTTTCTGAATGTTTGAATCCGTCAAAAGTCCTTTGTAAAATTTGTTTTTGCGCTTTTTTATGATATCTCCACAGGCTTTTTTCAATTGGCTTCCATCTACAATTATTGGATCTTCTGGATTCTTAGCATTGTGCTCTTGGATTTGCTTTTGCATTCCAGTGTAAATATCAATGCAGGTAGCGATTCGATCCGCCGTTGTTGCCTTCCGCGCATCGGCATAACTCATTTGCATAAATAGTGCTGCAATAGATACAATGGCGGTAAGCATAGAACTGGTTACAGCAATAGGAGTTTTGTTAAATTCTTTTTTTACATTTCTAAAAGAAATCCTATCTAGAAAACTCCCTTTTTGTGAAGGTAAATATTCAATTGCAAATTCTAAACCAGGATATAAGGCCGTGGCAATATCGGATAAAAGTTGCGCATAACTGCTAGAGCACTCATCCCGTGTAGCCGCTAATATCGCGTATCCTTGACCATAATAATGTAAGTCTGTTTCAATATCCATATATTACCCTCCTATAACACTTTCCATCTGATAGTAAAAGTCTTTCTTCCGTGTAAATTGACTATCGATTCGTCGCCGCCGATGAGACTATTTCCCGCTGTTTATCGCTATAACGTGAGCATTTGCTCTATAAACTGATTCTTGTTATTAAATTTTTCCAGAATTAATTTTTTTTAAAAAATTAAAAATATTCTGAAAATCTTGAAAATGCTCTTTTTTTAATGAGTAAATATGTTCATGAATAGTACTTTTTCTTACGACCCGTAATTGTCCGTTTTGCTTTTCTTGTGCCCATTTTTTCTCCAATAGCAATTCTTTCGGTAGCAAAAGTTCTATCTCTAAAAAGGCCGCAGAATTTATATCTTGAACATCAATCAAATTTTTAAATCTATCTGGAATAGGTAAAAGAAAGGCATACATATATTCCGTCATTTTTACATAATACACGTTACATTCTTCATCATATAAGGTGCCTTTTTTTGCTAAACGCTTAAATTTTTCTATACCAGTACGATCACAGTCAAATAGCGCAACTATTTTTTGTTTTTTGAATATAGCTTGTGCCAAAGGATTTTTAAATAAACTGGATAATGGATCAGCCCCAGCTTCTTGTAAATCTGGAATTGTAAAATTTGCATTTCTATCAAAATTATGTTTAAAATTATTTGGCTCAAAATTGATATTATTCAACGCCAACCACGCAACTTGATATATGGTTATATTTTTGTCTTCTGGAAGCAAAATTAATTTTTTATTTTGTTTGATTAAGTGTTTTAAATTACCTTCTTCCTGTTCTAAGAGCCGGATCTTGTTTTCATATAAGGCTTGCTGTTCTTTCTCTATTTCTAAGACGCCTAATTCTTTAAATAATTTTATTTTTTCAGTTTCTGACAATTGACTAATAAGTTGAATTATAGTATTAGCCTTATCATCTTTCCAGCAACGAAACAAATTAACATTTGTATTGCTCGTGGCTAAAAAAGCCGCCGAGTGAGTGGTAATAAAAATTTGATTGCGTTTGGAATATTCATTAATGAATAAATTGGCTAATTTCCGAGCAGCTTCTATTTCTAATGAGTTTTCTGGTTCATCTATTCCCCAAATGATTTGTTTAGTAGAAACAGATTGGTACCACGATAAAAATGCTGGAATAAATTTACTTTTAATTCCTTCCCCTCTATATAGTAACGGAATATCATACCCCTTTCCAGAAATGGCATGGGGCTTGGCTTGTCTACGTTTTAATGTTTGTTGAATATCGGAAAAATTATCATAGGTTGTATTGATGTCGAGATGATTCCAGAAATCTTTTCCATACATTGGAATTTCAAATTTTGTTTGGAAACTCATACCTAACTCTTGTAATATTTTTTGCATTTCTTGCAGGCGATTCTGAATATCTTCATTAACGCTGCTAATTTTACTTTCATCTACAATTTCTAAATCAGCAAGTTTCTGCAATAATTTTTGTTGCACCTGGATATCCTTAAAAGCGGGAACATATACATATTCTATCGAAGCAAAAAAACGAGATAAAAGGTTTTTTTGATTTGCACGACTACGTGTCGTAATTTCATCTAATGTACTTTGGAGAGATGGCTTTCCATGAGGAGTAAACCTTTTTTCCTGAAATGCTATCGGAAATGATTGCTTCGTGCTTGTATAAGAATCAGGAAGATTAAATTCTATTCGAATAACAATCTCTTTGGTTTTTTTTGATACCCTCGCATTTTTATTATAATCCACCTCAAAATTAAAAGGAGTATTAAAATCAGTCTCACCATTAAAAAAAAGATTTAGTGCTTTCAAAACTGTTGATTTGCCTGCATCATTTAGGCCAGAAAATATATTCAATTTCCGGCAATCAATACTTACTTCTTTAATAGAACGAAAATTTTTAATGTATATATTTTTAATTAATTGCATATATATTCTCCTATAACACTTTCCATCCAATAGTAAAAAGAACTTCTTCTGTTACCTTACAATGCAACCGTTGCTCTAAATTATTCAATAAATCATCCTTTTTAGCAGAAATAGCATCTTGTTCATCAAAAAGGCGAGCGCGCTTTTTGCGCCGCAAATCCTCTTTTTCCTTTTGCAATTTACCAAGCTCCAGTTTTTTAGCCAAAATAGATTCCTCACGCGATTGCTTTTTGATGGTTTTTATTTCCCTATCCAAGTCTTTTATTTCGCGTTCCAAATCATTTTTTAAATCATCAGCCCATTGGTCTAATTTGTCCATTTCTGCATCAAAGTATTGGGCGTTTTCTTCGGAAATTTGATTTAATAATTTTTCCTTTTGTTCCGCATACAACGAAAGCAAAGCCTTATGCGTGGCATTATCTATCTGTATAGGCTCCGCTGCTGTTGCTGGCACCGAAAGTAATTTTTGGGCATATTCAGATGTTAATGGGGTTTCATCAGTCCTTTCCATAGAAAAAAGTAAAAATTCACTTTCTTCTAAGGCAGAAACCTTAATTTTGCTTACTTGCAAATAACCTATCTGCCCTTGCAGGCCCCTCACCATAGCAATATTTTTGCCACTATGAGAGTAATCAAAGGTTAATAAATGCTCTTGGCTGGGCAATTCTTCTGCATATTTAAGTAATGCCTGCACCATTGGTAAATTGAAGTGTAATGGACGAGTAGAAACGAGAGATTTCTTCAAACTATATGTTCCGTTCCAGTTCTCTTGCCAAAACGGTAGATTGGGCTGACTAATAGATAAAGTTTGTGTATTAGTATCATACTTACAGTTTTGCCCCAACACTAATTGCATAAAGGTAATCAAGTATTGCTCATACTGGCCCAACTCATCCATTGCTTTACCCAACCCTTTAATGCGTCGTTGGACATCTTCATCAAAATTATCAAAAATTTTGCTTTTTGCTTGGTTATTGGCCTTAGCAATAGTATCGCTTAGTTTATTTTGTAATTCATCAAAAGCCGCTTGAATTGCTGTTTCTGTACGGCAATTTTGAAAAATTTGGCTAATGGACTTTTCTATATCCACTCCGCTTTCCAATGCCCCCAAAACAGGATCTGACGAGCCAAATACGCCATCAAATAAGTTGAGTTTCTCTCCCAGTAACTCCAATACCCGCTGATCGGCCGCGTTTGCGGTATTTAAGAAATTGATTACCACCACATCATATTTTTGTCCGTAGCGGTGGCAACGCCCAATGCGCTGTTCTACCCGTTGTGGGTTCCAAGGCAAATCATAATTTACCACCACATTGCAAAACTGCATATTCAGGCCTTCCGCCCCGGATTCCGTAGCAAGCAAAATTTCTGCGCGGTCTCTAAATTCTTCCAAAATTGCCGCGCGCACATCTGCCGCGGCTATGCCCGAAACTTTACCATCTGATTTATGCCGTTCCTTCCAGGCGGCTAAAATAGACTTACTATCCGCGTCAGTATTGGTCCCATTTAACGTAATTGTTTTAGCCCCATAGGGGGTTTTATCTAGTAAATTTTTTAAATATTGTTGTGTGCGACGGCTTTCTGTAAAAACCAATACTTTGCGTGGAGAATGTAAGCGCGCGGCTTCTTTAAAAGCAGTTTCTATTCCTTGTAAAAGGGAATTTCCTTTGGCGTTTTCGGTAATACTCTGCGCCAAATTGCGATAATCTTCCAACTGATTAATTTCAGCTGAAATTTTCTTATTAAAATATTCCTTCTCCTTAAAAGTGAGGACTTTATCTTTGGGAGGGAAAGGATAAATACAAGTCGTTTGGTTATTATCCGGCTCGTTCCAATCGTCCTCTAATTCCTCTAATTCTTCAAAATCATCGGTCAAATTAACATCCAGTTCGGGGTATTGCGTTTGCCTGACTTTTTTCAGACGTTCTATTAATTTTTCTAAGGTATCGGCAATAGCAAACGAAGATGATGCTAAAATTTTGCGAATAACCAATACTAAAAGAGCGTTATTTGACGAGGAAACCCCGAAAGAAGGGGTGCGTAAATACTCGGATACTTTTTCGTATAAATCTAATTCGTCTTTAGACGGAGTAAAATTAATAGTATGAGAAGTACGATTGGTATATTTTACATACTGCTGCACCTGCCTACGAAGAGTGCGATGCGCAACGGGAGCAATCCTTTTGCGAATTTCAGTAAACAAATGCTCCGCCCGAATCTCCGCTGCTGTTTTATTAGAATCTGTATTTGCAAATATACTTTCCGAATCAAAAAAATCTGAGTGTTGGATAAACTGAGCCTTGAAGGATTCCAAATTGCCAAAAATTCGGTTATCCACAAAACTCACAAGTCCATAAAGTTCCAATAACGAATTTTGCAACGGAGTTGCCGTTAGAAGCAATTTCTTAGATTGAGCCGTGGACCTCTGAATAGAACGGGCAATTTTATTATCACTACGATACACATTACGCAAACGGTGGGCTTCATCGATAATAACTAGGTCCCAATTTACAGCCGCAATTTCGTCTTCCATACGACGAGCATATTGATAAGAACAAATTATCACGCGTTCTTTCTGATCAAAAGGAAAAATATTTCCTTCCTTTTTTGCTGTTTTATAGGTTTTACTATCTAATAAAACGGAATCTATAAAAAATTTTTCCGCCAGTTCCCCTTGCCATTGTTTGCGAATAGAAGCAGGTGTAATACAAAGAATTTTACGTTTATTTTCAGCCCATAATTGGCTTATTACCAACCCCGCTTCAATTGTTTTTCCTAAACCCACTTCATCTGCCAGGATTGCCCCTTGGAAAAGTGGGTTTTGAAAAGCAAACAGAGCTGCATCAATTTGGTGCGGAGTTAAATCTATCGTTGAATTGAGGACAGACCGCCCCAATTTGCTAGCGGAATTAGCAGGATTTTTTAATGTTAGCAGATTTGCTAAATACTTAATTTGAGCAAAAGATTTCACGCCTAAAACTTCCTCATTAAAACAGGTTATGGTATTTTTGTATTTTACTATACAAAAGCGCTTTTTACAATAAAATTTTCTGCGCCCTTTTTTATTTTACTTCCTATGCACCAGCACCATTGTTTCGTATATGGTTTTTATGTGTTCGGCTGTGATGGATAGACCGTAAAGACTACCCATTATTTGGTTCAAAGATTTTTCTTTTGCGCCATCTTGGGCGGAGGCTATTTGCTCCTGCAAATCCGCTGCCAATTCCGCTAATAATTGTAAATGATTTGTTAGTATTGTTAATTTGTCCATAACTTTTGCTCTTTTTGATTTGGAGCGGAGCCCCTGTCTGGCTCCGCCCTTATAGTACGCATTACTAATGCGGGCCAAGTCAAGTACCCCGGGCTTTTGCACAGGGAATTCTATGAAGTGACAACTAAATAAAATCAAAGCGTTTTTTGGCCTTAAAATTAAGAAGTTGTGTCAAAGCATCTACTTGGTCATCGTGCTTTGTATTGGGGAAGCCTAAAACTTCGTGCCTAAAATCATCAAACCACTGTTCCTCGGTATCCGGCAATAGGCAACCGCCCTGCTCTAAGAGGGGTGTAATATTTAGGCAACGCGTCTTTTTGTCCTCCGTGGGGTGTATAAAATCCACCTTATACCCCAATGGTTTAAGGGCCTGCTGGAAACCGATTCCACACCCAACATCTTCTACTAGCACCCTAGTTTCTAGCATTTTACCAGGGTACATTATTAGTTTGCCCAAGCGTTCTTTCTGCTGAGACATATACTCTTTGGCTGCTTTTACCAAATCTGGCAGTTCCAGTTTCCAACGCTTGATATCTAGTATGTAATACTTATTATAGGAACGCATTGCACAAACGCATACGCTATAATCATTTGTCACTCCCGTTTTTGTGGCAATATCCCAACTAAACACCAACTGCCAAAGTTCTATTTGCCCTAAACAGTGCTTGTGGATTATTTTCTTTACGTTATATCGTGGGAACCAGTCCCAATGGATGATATTTCCCCCTTGGGCCAAAGGATCCTGTTGGCATTGGCACGCAAAGGCCATAGCGCCCAAGGATTGTTTGGTTTCTTCAATCCTATCCAGCCCTTCTCGCACTGGATGCAACGCTTCGCCTACTTTACGGGTATAATGATGCGTAATGACTTTATCCTCAAGATATTTCTTCCATTGCCAATGTTCTTCGCGTACCGCAACAAGAGGTATTACTATCTGCTTAAACCCGGCTTTGCTCTCCAATAAATAGCCCGTTAAGTCCTGCTCGTGCGTGCGCTGCATAATAAGCAGGATTTTGCCCTTATTTTTATCATTTAGGCGGCTATACAGCGTATTTCCATACCACTCGTTTACTTTATTACGCAGTAAGTCTGAATTGGCATCCGCTGGTTTAATCGGGTCATCAATAATCAGCCAATTACCACCCCGCCCTGTTAGGGTGCCACCCACCGTTGTAGAATAGCGCCCACCACCCTGCGTGGTTTCAAAATCCATCAGTTCACGGCGATTGAGTGCTAAACGAGTTCCTGGGAACGCCCGCTTATACCAAGGCGTTTCCAAAATGCGCCGGCAGTCGGCCGCCAGTTTTTTGGCCAGTTCATCAGCATAACTTACGCATACAACCGTTTCCTTGGGGAATTTCCCTAATATATAGGCAGGAAGCGCCACCGAGCAAATAATGGATTTCATATACCGGGGCGGGATATTAATGATTAAGCGGGTATTTTCCCCATACAGCATTTTCTCTAATTCCCCACAAATCACATCTATATGCCAATTATCTAAGTATTTCGTCTGCGGGCTAACTTCGGCAAATACTTTTTTTACAAACATCTTAAAGTCGTGCCGCAAGAGAGCATCAAAGCGTTGCGTTTCTTCATTTCGTTGTATCATTGACATTCCCTTCCGTGTACTCCTTAATGGTTTCTGCTAATAAGGTCCTATCATCTTCTCGCAATGCCTCTACCCGCTGTGCGAGTTCTTCCTTCCGTCTCTCATTTTTTTCAAAATAGTCCAGCATTATTTTTTGTGCTTTTGCATTGCCATTGAGCGCATCCATTCCTGCTTTACGAAGGATGGCTTCTGTCACCGAAATACTTTTTTGTTTCCCATTGTGGACGATGCGCACACGCTCATTTTGCAGTTTTTCAACTGCGGTAAATAGGTTTGCGCTTCCCTTAGGACGGCCCTTTTTATTGCCGCTGTATCCCGGTTTAAATTGTGTATGTTTGGGCGGTTTTCCGTACCCGACTTCATAAGAATTGCTTACTGTATTATTATTTTCCATTTTCATTTCCTCCTCTCTTCTTCTCTAAAAGTAATTCTTGATAAGTCTTCCCTGTGGATAGGTGTATGGCATTATGTCCCTTTCCTAGGCTTTCATAGCGCCTAATGGCCGTATCTATATATCGTGGCTCCAACTCGGCCCCATAACAGATACGCCCGGATTTTTCTGCGGCAATTAAGGTACTGCCCGAACCCAAAAAGGTGTCTAGTATTATTCCGCCCCGGTTAGAGGCGTCCAATATAGCATCTTTGATCATTTCCACCGGTTTTACAGTAGGGTGCATAGCCCGCTTTTCGGCATTTTCCTCACTAGGTGTATTTACACTGGGATAGCACCACACATTGGTACGGTATCTACCGTGTACCCCTAGTTCCACATTGTTAATATGTGGTTCCTTGCCGTGTTTGAACATAAAGATAAGTTCGTGCTGGGAACGATAAAAACTACCCATACCGGCGTTATCTTTCCGCCATACGCATAAATTTTTGAACTGCTCATATACCCCAGCAGCCACTATAATTTCTTTAATATGACGCCAGTCCATACAAATATAGTGCAAAGAGCCGTCTTTACTACACTCACAGAGTCGCTCAAAAGCGGTTTGCAAAAACTGAGTAAACTCCTCAGAGCTCATTTCTCCAGAGGCAAATTTAAATTCTTGATGTTGCACATTTCCTGCCCCGCAAATGTGTCCATTTATTTTCACGTTATATGGTGGGTCCGTAAATACCATATCGGCTTTTTTATCTTCCATTAAGGCAGTTAATGTTTCCTTTTTAAGGGAATTTCCGCAAATTAGCCGGTGTTTGTCTAGTTGCCAAATATCGCCCTCTTGGCTGACAATTTCATTATCTGGAATGAAGGGGATATTATTTGCTTTTGGGTCTATTTTGGTTTCTTTTCCCTCTAAAATAAGGTCAATATCTCCCATATCATATCCCGTAATGGTAAGAGGCATATCTAACTTTAATTCATCTAAAGCTTTAAACTCCATTTGCAATAGTTCTATGCTCCACGTGCCCAATTCGGCTAGTTTGTTATCTGCAATACGATAGGCACGCTTTTGCCCCTCGGACAAATGACCCAAGCGTATAACGGGAACTTTTTCCATATGGGCCAGTTGTGCCGCCTTTAATCGGGCGTGCCCAGCGATTATTTGCCCTTTTTCATCCACTAAAATAGGATTAATGAATCCAAACGATTCAATAGAGCGTTGGATTTTGATAATTTGCTTGGAATCGTGTTGACGGGGATTATTGGGATATTCCGCCAAAGTGTCCAAGGGTATATAGACGACCGCAAGGTCGCTCGGTTTGTTGTGCGTCATAATACCTCATTAATTTGAATTTGAAGCGGTTTGCTTCAGGTTTTTATACCAGTTGTCCTTGGTTTGTACATCAGGGCGGAGTCCCCGTTCAGGCTGGGGTTAGCCTAGCAGAGTATTCTACCCCTATGCTGGGGGTGCTAGTAGGGTCCAAGAAATTGACTCCTCCTGTTTCGCCATTAACAGACCCTGGGGAGCAGTTTTACGTGCTCAATTAAGTAGGTATGTTAGCACAAAATTAGCAGACAAGTAAAATGATTGCCATTTATTTATTATAATAAATAGCATTGAAAAAATAAGGATTTTTATAAAAATACGAAGAGAATTTATTAGATTTTTTATTTTTTCAATTTTTGGCAAAAAGATGAGTCAAGGAAATAACAAAATCTGTAATTTTTGTTATTTCAAACTATCTTATAACAAATTGCTACAATAAAGTAAACTTAAAAAAGGAACGACAAGAGAGAAGAAACAAATTAACGATTTAAACCTGGCTTAGTGCCGAAGAAACGGCACGCTTTTGCCCCAGGGCAAAAGGCAACCAATACTAACAAGGCCAATTAACCGTAATGCGGAGGGAAGTCATGAACCCGCCAATTTACGGCGAATGTTATTTGCCAATTTGGTAAGTAACTACGGCTGTGTTTCTAATGCGTATTGGTTGCCATTAGGAATAACAGCCGTTTTTTATTGCTTTCCGTTTGACTTTCCGGCTGTCCTTAGCGACAATACATTGTCGCTACTAAAAATTAAAATCTTTATTAGGAGAACAATATGCCTTCAATGATTGATTTATTAAAAGAATTTGCGTCTAATAGCAAACAATGGTTTTATCAAGAACCAGAAAAAAGATATGAATTGGTAAAAAATAATTATCAATTTTTCCAATCTTTCTTTACAAAAGAAAAGTTGGAAAACGCCTCATGGGAAGAATTACAACAAATTGGTAACCATTTGCACACACTAAAGACCCTGCCTATAGCCCGAGGAAACGCTTTTGGAAGACCTAATCATGAATTAAATTATTACCGGCAACAATTTATTAACCTGTTAAATAACAATATTCCTCTACAAGAGAGAATTAACACATTTAAATTAGCCTATTTTGGAAGCAATTCTCTTGGGGAATTGTTAGGATATTTGTTCCCGAATAAATATGCAATCTTCAATCAACGATCTGGTGCCGCGTTAGAAATATTAAATATTCCTATGGAAATAAAACGAGGAGAAGATTTTTCGGAAAAATTTATAAATTTTAATAAGGCCTTAACCCCTTTAAGACAAGCCTATGCTGAAGTTGTAACCGCCCAGACGGATCTGCCTCTTAACTTGGAAATTGATCAATTTTTAAGTTGGGTTGAAGAAAAAAAGGCGAATATCCAACCTACGGAGCCAATCTGTTGGGCCGTAGGTGCAGATTGGGGACGGGATCAGGGAATACAAATATCCCGCTTTTTAGAAAAAGGGATTTGGGAAGATGGTTATGGCGCAAGCGGAAAAGAAACCAATAAACATTTATTAGAGTCCGTTGAAGAGAACAATATTTTAGTCTTAAAATCTTCTACTACGATAGGTCCTGGACACCAAACGCCTATGACTATTATTAAAAATATAGGCATCGTTCAAAGCAAAAATAATTGGTGGTCATTCAATGTAAAATGGATGGATCTTCCGACCTTACCCTATAAAGTTGAAGGTAAATCTTTTCGAAAAACTATAGAAAAAATTAAAGACACAGCTTTTCTGGATTTAATTAAAAGATTAATAAACGGAGATACAAAGTTTCTCAAATCTCCTATCGTTACCACCCCCCATTTTCCATTAAATCAAATCCTTTATGGGCCTCCTGGTACTGGAAAAACTTATCATACGGTAATTAAGGCTTTGGAAATTATTAATAATAGGCCATTTACAGAACAAGAGACAACAAAAGAGAAATACGACAACGAACTCCTCCCAGAATTCAATAGACTAAAAAAACAGGGACAAATTCAATTTCTGACTTTCCACCAAAATTACTCTTACGAAGATTTTATGGTGGGAATTCGCCCTCATCTGCAAGACGGGCAAATTTCCTATAAGTTATATGAGGGGCCATTTAAAAAAATAGCCGACGAAGCTCGGAAAATTGAAAACAAGGACAAGAAATATGTCCTCATCATTGACGAAATCAACCGCGGCAATATTTCAAAAATCTTCGGGGAATTAATTACGCTCATTGAAACTGATAAACGCGCTGGCAATAAACATGCCCTTTCCGCGCCTCTCTTATATCAAAATGAAGAATTTAGTGTACCCAATAACTTGTACATTATCGGCACGATGAATACGGCAGACAAATCCATCGCCTTGGTGGATATTGCGTTGCGGCGGCGGTTTGTATTTGAAGAAATGATGCCCAAAGCTGACTTATTAAACCCTGTGGAAGAATTTAACCTGCCTGAATGGTTTAGCCAATTAAATCAAAAAATTACAGATTTAATTGATAAAGATCACCAAATCGGTCATAGTTACTTTATCGGGAAGACTACAAAAGAAGAGTTGCACCATGTATTCTACCAATGCATTTTGCCGCTCTTAAATGAATATTTTTATGGAGAACCCGAGAAACTTTCCCAAGTAATTCCCGGATTTATGGAAAATAATAAACTGAAAAGTAAATTATCCATTGATGACTTTATGCAAGCGTTAAACCAAAAAGAGGCCGCCTCCAATGAACAGCAGAACGATAACGAGGGCTGAGTATGAGGATATTAGCTACCCCGGATTAGGTCTTACGTTTGAAAAGGCAAGGAAGTTAAAAGAGTTTTTGGACAGCAAAAAACTTTCCAAAGCCTTGGATTTTAAGTTGTCGGGCATTAAGACCGGATCCTATGTAGGCGTGATTAAATATTCCGATTTTCAATTAAATATTATTCCCAAAATCATTGGGGATACGAATTCCGTTTGCTTGGAAAATTTAGCGTTTATGCTCAGTTATACACGTCAGTTAACCATTCATACCACGGGGGCAGCGCAGTTAACAAATTGTCAAAATCCGTTTCTGGAAGTGTTAATCGCCCATTATGCGGATGTACTCTTAAAAGCCTTGTCCCGTCAGGTTCCGCATCGTTATGAACCCCGCGAAGAGAATCTCGCTACCATTAAAGGGAAAATACTGTTTGCTCAGAATATCCGTCATAATTTTGGAAATTTGGCGCGCACATATTGTCAGTTTGATGAATTTACCCCGGACAATTTACTTAATCAAACACTTAAATTCGTTTCCCATGCTTTGCAAAAGCTGACAAGCGTATCGCAAACACGCCAGAAACTCCTCAAAATCAATGCCGTGCATGATGAAGTAACTCTGCGTCCGATTACTTATGCAGAAACTCAAAAAATTATTTTGAACCGTAATCAAGCAATATTTAAAGAGCCTTTAGAATTAGCGCAGATGTTTTTGCAGAATAGCACAATCAGTTTGCATAATCATACTTTTACCAATCTGGCGATTTTATTTGACATGAACAAGCTGTTTGAGGAGTTTGTGGCAACAGCTTTAGAACAAGCTTTTCCTGGACAAGTAAAGATACAGAATAAGCTCAAAATTATTGAAGATATTGACGGAATTCCCGGCACAAGTTATACAATACGCCCCGATATTCTATTTGGAAAAGATACGATAATTGATACCAAATATAAACGTCTCTCTTTACCTGAAGATAAACCTTCCGAAGCCGACATTTATCAAATGTTGGCCTATAACCGTTTCTACAATAGGAAGAACATTGTTTTATGCTATCCTATGACCGACGAATATTACCCTAGAACAACTATTTTGGAGAAGAAATCTATCAGCCTAATGCTACTAACACTAAATATCCACCAATTGCTAACAAAAAACAATCTAAATCACATTATTTATGAACTTATGAAAAGATTATAAAAAACTTCGTTTTAACTATAAGGATGTAATACCGTTTTTGAAGAAAAAATAATTAAATTTTCTTGAGCTCGGCTAATAGCAACATAAAAATTTTTAGGATCTTTAAAATCTTGAGCATCTAAAATAACAACTGTCTTAAATTCTAATCCCTTAGTTAACAATGTTGTTCCTATATATCGCCCCTTTATCGTTCGTCCGAGTACTGCTTTCTTATTTCGAACTTGACACATTGCCTCATATATCGAAAACCGTTCTGACATAGCTAAATCCAAAGATTTTATTAAGTCTGCAAACAATTCTTTTCGATAACACTTAACACGAGGAAGTTTGGAGCCCTCAATTAGAAAACATTTTAAGTTATTTAATGAAAAATCATTCAATAACTGAGAATGAATCTCTTTTACAGACCGACTATACTTTTGATCTGCCAGACTTCTTTTTCTGATAATTTGTCCATTTTGGAGATTAATCCATTCCCCAATACTACTCTTAAATATAGTCTCCAATACCTTCGTCATACTGATAATTTGCTTATTACTCACTACAGTATCCAGACTCTGCGCTAAAATAAAAAAATCCTTTTCTGTATTTGCCTCCAACACGGACACGCGCATTCTATACTTACTAGCAAATCCCAAACGCACCTCAATGTTATAACTATGTGGCGTAATGAATAATAACTCACCATTCTGAGTTATCAATTCATGAACTTCATTCTTGGGATAGCGAGCCAACTCTCTGTCATTGACCTTTATGAATCGAATACTAGGATACTGATACAAATCGATATCTTTTCCCAATTCTAGTTCATTTCTAATCTTTTCAATATCGTGCCCAAGATTTTCGTTAACCTCTTTCCATCTGTAAGGCTCTTTCAGAATAAATCCATGCCTCAAGAATCCTTCTGGAAGATCTGTATCAAAAGAAACTGTTGGATTATTAGAAAAATTAAAAATACCCTGTAACGAGTCCCCAAACAAATATATCTTTAAAATACCTGCTAATTGCATGATTACCTTGTGTTGTAGCTTGGTACAATCTTGGTATTCATCAACAAACAAGCTTGTATAACTGTTCTTTATAATGGCCCTTACAGGAGTAGTTTTAAAAATCTGAACAGCTTGTGCTAAAATAAAAGCATAATAACTTGAATCATTCTGTTGAGGGATATCGTTTCCCATATAAAAAGCTAATACATATTTTTGTACATATGAGTCTATAGTAGAAACTTTATATTTACTGCTATCCACTCCTTGTTTTTCTAACTTAGCTCGAATGGAAGCAACTCCTGCATGCGTATGAGTTAAAATCAAAGAACGGCCTTGAACCAGAGAAACACACGTTGCTATAGTATGAGTTTTACCACACCCAGCATGAGCTTCAACCAATACTTTTTGTTGAGCCAATAAATCGGTATAATTCATTTTTTTACCCAATTGATAAGATCTTCAATATTTTTTCGTGTTCGGGTTCCAGCATACGCTTCAATATTTTTACATATTATATCTCCAAGCCCTTCCCCATATTCAACACTTTTTACTCGAAGATTCTTAGGTTTTGAAAGCATAAAATCCAAAAGAGCATTCTTTGCTTCTTCAACGGTAAAGTCTTTGCTTATATTCCTATTTTTTTTAATGTCATTCCATAATATACTTTCCGCCTTATCATGCGAAACCACATCATATTTTTGCTTCAGAGAAACTAAAAATCGAAATATTTTCTCTAAATTTTTCGGACTTGAATCATCAATAAGTTGTTTTTCAAAGCACTTATTTTGTTCACAATCCCAAACTGCAACTCCCTGCTGTATTAAATTAGCTTTTTTATCATTTAGCTCTTTAACATCACTATCACATAATACAGAAACAAGCTTTTGGAACGATTTCAGCATTTCAGCTTTCTCTCCTACCTTGCTCTGCCCGTTAGCATCTATATAAAAAGCATTTTTAGCAGAAAATCCACAAGAATTCTTCTGTTGCATATATCTATCTATGGCGCGGCACAAACCCACTTCCGTCGCACCTTCGCATACAATAATTTTTTCAGCATATAAAGCGGCTGGACAAGAACGAATAAGCCCTTGTTGCGATACAGAACAAGAAGAAATTGAATGTGCAGCATTTTCTTTTTTCTGTACCATATCAATATCTTCACAAGGAAGTTCCTCAATAACACTAGGAGAATGTGTAGAGAGAAAGATTTGTCCACAATTATTATTTTTAAGAGTACGTATGAGTTGCTTGATTCGATCAGGTTCCAACCCTTGTTCAACTTCATCAATAATAGCAATAGCCCCTTTTTTTACTAATAACATCTGAACCGCTATAGAAAGCAGGCGTTTGCTCCCTTTTCCTTTTAAACGAAAAGGAATATTGTTTTCATGGAAACACAATCTCCCTTCTTTAATTGCAATATCTTTAAAATCAATTGTAGTTTTTGCAGAAGAAAGCTTGAGACCAAATAAAGCGACTTCATTAATAAGATCCTCTTCTATATCACGCAAATGGTCAAAAGAAATATTATCAATTTGCTTTTTAACCTCTCTTATTGCCTGTACAATAGCATTATTACTAGAAATTTCTGTGCCATATTGCTGTAACCATGCTTGTAAAGGAGATCCTTTGGCCCAAGAGAAATGACGATCTTGATAATCATTAAGCATAAAAGCCCGAATTTTTACACGATCAGACCAATAAATAATTTTAGGTTCCTGTTGGGGTCTATTAGTTATAACACTCCAGATTGGTTCAAGTGAGGAGTCCACTTTTAAATTAATGCTTAACACAATATTTTCTTCAATATTGTCATCTTCTGTTATTACATCTGATATCGATTCTCCGTCAAATTTTCTAATATACAGACCAAATTTGTCCTCTTGTAAAAATTCTTTTGGAAAATCTTTTATCGTGGCTTCAATCTCTATAGGTTTATTAATATCAGCATTATAAAAATCATTATCATAAAAATCTATACTTCTGCTACCAGATAAAACATAAGATATAGCTTCTAAAATTGTGGTTTTTCCCGAATCTCCCCTACCTGCCAAACACACTAAAGGTTTATTAAAAAAACATTCTAAATGTTTTATTCCACGAAAATTATTTATTTTTAAACAAACGATTTGCATTGAAGAACCTCTATTGATTTTTACACAAATTAATCTAATAAATTAGCACTATTTTATAGATTATTATATAAAAATAGTGGTTAATTCCCTGTATTTTCCCTGTTTATCAGGGAATTTGTCCCTTTTTGAAAGCCTTATTTCGCTCATCTTAATATCTGGATAGAAAATAGATACAAAAGGGACCCCTCCACATAAAGATATTCCCTGTTTGCCGGAACAGAAAAACTATCTTTTAGACGGGGAAGCAATAGCAACAGGGTAGCCGCAAGTGGACTCCACCCCATTAATTTTTGCTACAACTTTTGAACGAATAAATATTCATTTTATCGTCAGAAAGATTCAAACAGCCTTGATTTAACAGGGCTGTTTTTTGTTTCCCGTGTATCGGTTTGTTGGTTATAAAGAATCCCCCGTGGCGGAGTGGCCACGAGGGATTTTTCTGTTTCTGCGGAAAAGGTGTTTGAAATAGAAAAAACCGGAATGTAAAATATTCCGGTTTTTTACCAAAAACTATTTGGTTAATTCTTTCCAAGATTTTGCTTCCGCTTTGGCCGCTTTTTTGGCATCTTTCCATTTGGCTTTGGCGTCGGCCTGGTCTTGTTTGGATTTGGCTTTTGCTGCCGCACGTTTGGCCTTGGCATCTTTTTTGGCGTTTTTGAGTTTGGCTTCGGCCGCGTCCCGTTTTTCTTTTAAGGCTTTTTTGGCATCTGCGGAGGCAGAGCTGTTCTTTTTATTGGCTTTGACTTGCGCTTTTTTGTTTTGGGCGGCCTTTTTGGCGGCGGCGGTTTTTTCCTTTACGGATTTTTTAGCGGCCGTCACTTTGGCGCGCGCGCAAGCACTGCTGCAAAGCGCATCCCCCTCGGCGCAAGTGCAGGTGGTGGCGGTAGCCGCAAAAGCGGGGTAGGCCAGGCACAGCGCTAAAAGCGTAATGATGGTTTTTTTCATCTTTATTTCTCCTGTAAGTAAGATAATTTATTGTAGCAAATCCCAATAAAAAACCGCGCGTTTTGTGCGCGGCTTTTTTGGGTTATTTATTTGGCCAGATTTTTCCAAGCGGCTAATTCAGCTTTGGCAGATTTTTTAGCGTTTTTGGCATTTTGTTTCGCCTCGGCTTTTTTGGCTTTCAAGGCGGCTTTGGCCTCAGCTACTTTGGCTTTGGCGGCGGATTTTTTGCTATCCGTTTTGGCGGCTTTGGCTTTTGCTTTGGCTTCTTCCACTCTGGCTTTGGCGGCGGCTACTTGCTGTTGCGCGTTCTTTTTGGCGGCGGCAATTTTGGCATCCGCTTGTTTTTCTTGGTTTTTCAAAGCGGCTTTTTGGTCTTGCGCGGCTTTTTTGGCCTCGGCCTTTTTAGCGGCCAGAGCCTGTTTGGCTTCGGCTTTTTTGGCTTTCAGCGCGGCCTTGGTGTCCGTGGTGTTGGCGGCTTTTTTGGCCGCGTTCACTTTTTGGGCGGTGGCTTTGCGCAACGCGGCGGATTGCTGTTGAATACAATTCATATAGCAGTCCGCATCTCCCGCGGTGCAGTTGCAAGAAACGGCCGCAAAAGCCGCCGGGGCAATAGCAAATACAGCAAAAACAACAAATAATTTTTTCATGGGTTTTCTCCTGTAAAGCGGGCGTGATTCCCGTTTAATATATTTTACAAAATAGCGGGGCTAATATAAATTGAGCCCAATATGTAAGCACTTTTTTAGTAAAATAGAGATATGGAAATATCCCTTTTAACTAAAATTTTATTAAGCATTGTGGTTATTAACCTGCTGGTTTGGCCGCTTACGTCCAAATGGGTGGAAAGCCACCTGGAAATATTCTTACTGGGCGTGGGGGCGTTGGCCGTCACTATCAGCGGCGGTTGGAGCGTTAAATTTGTGTACGAAACGCTCAACTTCCCGGTTAATGTGGCGTTTGTGGTGTTGGTAGTCAGCGTTATTTTCGGCAATTACTCGCGCTATATATTTAGGGTATTGTTTGCCTTTTTTAAGCGGGTGGAGCCTAAATACAGTTTTGCTATTTTGGTGTTTGTGTTGGGGTTATCTTCCAGTTTAGTCAGCGTGACGGTATCCGCCCTGGTGTTGGCGGAAGTGTTAAAAGTAGTCAGTTTGGAGCGCACCACTACCGTGCGCGTGACGGTTTTTGCCTGCTATGCCATTGGCCTTGGGGCGGTACTCACCCCGCTGGCGGAGCCGCTCAGCCTGACCATTAATAACGCGCTGACCGGGGCCCCGCACTTTGCGGATTTTTTCTTTTTAACGCGGCATTTCTTTTGGTGGATAGTGCCTGCGTTGGCGGGGCTTTCCATAGCGGCGGGTTATTGCGTGCGCAAAACGGGTACCGCGGTGCAAATGCACATCCGGGAAGATAAAGATACTTATGTATCTATGCTCAAACGCACCCTGCATATTTATATGTTCGTGGCCGCGCTGAACTTAATTAGTGCCGGGCTCCGCCCGCTGGCCCAAAGCACCATTGCCCAACTGGGCGGCAAGGTGCTTTTTTTGGCCAATGCTGTATCGGTTATTATTGATAATGCCACCCTGGCCGCTATTGAAATTGTGCCCGATATAGGCATTAAAGATTTGATGTATATGGTGATTGGTTTGGCCGCCTTTGGAAGTATGTTGGTGCAGGGGAACTTGCCCAACATTGTGGCCGCAGAAAAACTGGGCATTAAAAGCCGGGAATGGGCCCGGGTGGCGGTGCCGACGGGTTTGTGGCTGATGGGCTCTTACTTTATTTTACTTTCTATTATTTTATAAATTAGGCAGAGGTGGCGGCCTTCTTTGGGCCGCAAATACAGAATATGAAACATTTTTGGCTTGGCATAAGTGCCGTTTTGTGTGTGGGGTTGGCGGGCGCTCTAGCGCAGGCGCAAAGCCCTATAAAAAGGGTGGTGCCGGCGGCTCAAAAAATGGTGCAAAAAAAGGTTTCTTCCCACGCCAAAGAGCCGGTAAGCCGTATGCTGGAGCGCAAAGCCTGGCAGGCCCGGAATGAAAAATTAAAACAGACGGTATCTCCCACCGCGCCCGATAAATTAAAATCCGCCGTATATAATTTAAGCCCGGTGCAAATGCGCGCGGCGCGGTTGCAGTATTACCGCAATATGCGCGAATATGCCGCCCTTAAAAAACACATAGAAACCCGCCTGTTTTATCAGCAACACAAAAACGATAAAATTTCCGCGGTGGAACTAGCGGATGTGAATTTCCACCTGTCGCGCTTGGAAGAAAAACTGGCTTGGAGCGCTATGGTGTTTCAAGATGCGCCGTTAAGCGTGGCGCGCCGCCAGTTAATAGATTTGCGCTCGGCTTTGGACCCGTTTGCCACCCCGGGGAATATTTCCTTGCCAAAGGCGTTGCAGCGCAATGACCGCAAATTTGATAAGCAGGAATTTTATTTATACGGGCAGGACGGCTCCTCTCCGCTGGTGCGGGAGTATTCCTGGTTGTTGCCGTTTGTCAACCGCCGCCGCGCGCGTGAAGCCGCCGACCAACTGCCGCACCATTTGCAAGTAGTTGTTTTGAACGACTCCAGTGCGGTATTAACCTCCATGACCCAATGGCAAAAAGACGGCGTATGGGGGAAAAATTTGCAGGTGCGTGTTTTTCAGCGCCAGGAAGATTTTTGGGCCTTTTTGCGCGCAGGCGGGCAAGTGGATATGTTGATTACGGATTTGATTATGCCTAAAGGCGGCGGCTTCTTTTTAGCTTCCGAACTGCGCCAACAAGGTTATAAAATGCCCATTTTGGCTTTATCTGCTTTTGGGGAATCCGAAAATCGCGGGCAAAAATTGTTCATGCTGGGTTTTGACGGTATGCTTTCCACCCACGCCGTAGACGGGGCGTTATTCGGCACGTCCGGCTATCTTACCTTTGTAAATGCCTTGCGCAATTACTACACTTGGAAAAAATTAAAAGGCTGGGACCGTTAGCAATTTAGTTGACAGCGACGGCACAACCAACTATAATGGGAATTATAGGCCCGCCCGGGCCTGCAAAATTTTGCGCCCTCCGCGCAAAAAAGTATTTATCCGTTCGTACTTGATGTATTACCTTATTAAGGAGCCTTAAAGTATGACAGACAGATTCTCACCCGCCGCAAAAATTCTAAAAGACCATGGGTATGATGCGTCCAAACTCATCCCCATTTTGCAAAAAGTACAAGATGCTTACAACTACCTGCCCGAAGATATTATGCGTTTTATCGCCGACGAGTTGGAAATTTCTCCGGCCAAAGTGTTTGGGGTAGCTACCTTCTTTGCGCATTTTGCCATTACGCCCAAAGGCAAGCATATCATCAAGGTATGCAACGGTACGGCCTGCCATGTAAAAGGCTCTTCCTTTGTAATTAATACCGTAAAAGACAAACTGAAACTGCGCCCCGGGCAAGACACTACCGACGACCAACTATTCACCTTGGAATGTGTTTCTTGTTTAGGCGCATGCGGCCTGGCCCCGGTAATGGTGATTGATGACGTGGTACACGGGCAAATTACACCCGCTAAAGCCGTAGAACTGATAGATGCTGTTATTAAGCAGGAGGCCGCCCATGCCCAATAAATCCATAGAACAAATTGCCCAAGATTACCAAAACGCCTATAAAAAAATTACGGGCCGCGTTGTGATTTGCGGCGGGACCGGCTGTATTGCCGGGGGCTCCTTAAAAGTGTACGAGGCGTTCCAACAGGAAATGGAAAAACGCCACATCGGCTTTTGTTTGCAAATTACCAAAGATTGCCACGAAAATTATTTAAGCATGAGCGGCTGCCGCGGCTTTTGTGCCATGGGGCCGCTGGTTAGCGTGGGCGATATTTTTTATACCAAAGTAAAACCGCAGGATGTGCCGGAAATTGTGGAAAAAACCCTCTTAAAAGGGGAAGTAATAGACCGCCTGCTTTATCACAATCCCGCCAACAACCAAAAGGCCAAAACGGTGGAAGACATCCCTTTTTACGCCAAGCAGGAACGCCTTTTACTGCACGATTGCGGGCGTATCAACCCGGAAGATATTAACGAATATATCGCCCACGGCGGTTATGCCCAGGCCAAACGCGCCTATACCCAAATGACGGATGAAGAAGTATGCAAAGAAATGATTGCCTCCGGCTTACGCGGGCGCGGCGGCGGGGGGTTCCCCACCGGCAAAAAGTGGGATTTAACCCGCGTGGAACCGGGCCCCAAAAAGTATGTCATTTGTAATGCCGACGAAGGCGACCCCGGTGCGTTTATGGACCGCAGTGTGATGGAAGGCAACCCCCATGCCGTAGTGGAAGGCATGATGATTGCGGCGCGCGCCATCGGGGCCGACGAAGGCTATGTGTATGTGCGTATGGAATATCCGCTGGCTATCCAACGGGTGCGCAAAGCCATAGAACAAGCGGAAAAAATAGGTTTATTGGGTAAAAATGTATTCGGTTCCGGCAAAGATTTTATCATTCACGTTATGGAAGGCGCCGGCGCTTTTGTGTGCGGGGAAGAAACCGCGCTGATTGCATCCGTGGAAGGCAAACGCGGTATGCCCAAAATTAAGCCACCTTTCCCCAGCCAGAGCGGGTTGTTCGGCAAGCCGACGGTTATTAACAATGTGGAAACCTTGGCTACCGTAGCCAAAGTAATGGAAATGGGCGCGGACGAATTTCGCAAAATCGGCACGTTGGGCAGCCCCGGCACCAAAACTTTTGCGGTCACGGGGCATATTGCCAATACGGGGCTGGTGGAAGTGCCCATGGGCACCACCTTGCGCCAAGTGATTGACGACGTAGCCGGCGGTACCACCAACGACGACGGCACCGTCAACAAAGCGGCTTTTAAGGCCGCGCAAATCGGCGGGCCGTCCGGCGGGTGCTTGACCCGGGAACATTTGGATTTACCCTTGGATTTTGACTCCTTAAAATCCGTAGGGGCCATGGTGGGCTCCGGCGGGTTGGTGGTCATGAACGACAAAACCTGTATGGTGAATGTGGCCCGCTTTTTCTTGGAGTTTACGCAACGGGAATCTTGCGGTAAGTGCGTGCCGTGCCGGGAAGGTACGGAACAAATGCTTACCATGCTCAACGATATTGTAGAGGGCCGGGCGACCTTAAAAACCCTGGAAAATTTGGAAGATTTAGCCAAAGCCGTGCAAAAATCTTCGTTATGTGCGCTGGGCAAAACGGCGCCCAACCCGGTGCTTTCCACCCTTAAACATTTTAGGGACGAATACTTGGCACATGTTGTGGAAAAACGCTGCCCGGCCGGGGTGTGCAAGGCATTGGCCCGGTTTGAAATCAACCCCACCAAATGCAAAGGTTGCGGTATGTGTAAGCGTGCGTGCCCTGTTTCCGCCATCAGTGGGGAAGTAGGCAAGCCGCATCAAATTGACCCCAAAAAATGTATCAAGTGCGGGGGCTGTAAATCCACTTGCAAATTTGGCGCGGTTGTCACCGCCTAACCCAGGAGCGTATGTATGGAAAAAGAACAATTTGTGACCATTGAAGGTAAAAGAGTTCCCATTGAAGGGGAGAAAAACTTGCTGGAGCTTATCCGCAAAGCGCATTTTAATATCGTCACTTTCTGCTACCACCCGGAACTGGCCGCCTACGGCGCGTGCCGCTTGTGTTTGGTGGAAGTAGAGGGCATGGGCATTGTGGCTTCCTGCACGGTGGCCCCGAAAGACGGGATGAAAGTGCGCGTAAATAGCGACGAAATCCGCAAATTGCGCCGCATTAATTTGGAGCTTTTGTTGTCCTCCGGCAACCACGATTGCACCCTTTGCAGCAAATCCAATAATTGCAAATTGCAAAAACTGGCCAAAGATTTGGACGTGACGGAAATCCGCTTCAAATCTAAAAAGTTGGATAGCCATAAAGACGCCACTTCCCCGGCGTTGGTGCGTGACCACAGCAAATGTATTTTGTGCGGCAACTGCGTGCGTATCTGCAACGAAGTCCAAGGTATCGGCGCGATTGATTTTGCGTTCCGCGGGTTCCGCTCCAAAATTGCCACGGCGTTTAATAAAGAATTGGGCCAAAGCCACGAATGTGTTTCCTGCGGCCAGTGCGCACGGGTGTGCCCTACCGGGGCGCTGATGCCCAATTCTTCGGAAATTGAAGACGTTTTTAAGGCCATTAATAACCCGGCCAAAAAAGTGGCGGTGCATATTGCGCCGGCCGTGCGCGTGGGGTTGGGTGAAATCTTCGGCCTGCCGCAAGGGCAAAATGTGGACGGCAAAATTGCCGCGGCCTTGCGTATGCTGGGCTTTGACTATGTGTACGACACGGCGTTCGCGGCCGATTTGACCATTGTGGAAGAAGCCGGCGAATTTTTGGAACGCTTTAGAAAAGGCACCAACCTGCCGCAATTTACCAGCTGTTGCCCGGCGTGGGTAAACTATGTGGAAAAATTTGCGCCGGAGTTTATCCCCAATTTGTCCACGGCCCGCTCCCCGATGCAAATGATGGGCCCTATCCTCAAGGCAGATTACGAGGAACGCGGCGGCAAGCGGGAAGACCTGGTAGTGGTGGCCATTATGCCGTGTTCGGCCAAAAAATCGGAAGCTAAACGCGGGGAATTTTATGTAAACGGCAACCCGGATACGGACTATGTAGTCACCACCGTGGGGCTTGCGCGTATGATTAAAGAGGCCGGCATAGACTTTGCCCATTTGGAAAACGAATGGTTTGATATGCCCTTTGGCACCAAAACCGGCGCCGGGGTGATTTTCGGCGCGTCCGGCGGTGTGATGGAAGCGGCCTTGCGTTATGCCGTGGCCGAACTGGACCCGGCCGGTGCGCGCAGTGTAAAGTTTACCAGTTTAAGGGAGCCCAAAGTGTTTAAGGAAAAAACCATTACTATCGGGGATGTAAAAATCCGCACCGCGGTAGTAAGCGGGCTCAAAAATGCGCGTAAACTGTTGGAAGATATTAAGGCGGGCAAAGACCATTATGATTTTATAGAGGTTATGTCCTGCCAGGGCGGTTGTGTGGCCGGTGCGGGCCAACCGCAGTTTGACGGTTGGGCCCCGCGCAAAGTGCGTGCGGACGGGCTGTATCAGGAAGATACGGAACTGGCCTATAAATCCCAAGATAACAGCGGGGTGCTGGCGTTGTACGGGCGCATTTTGGATAAAGTGGGCGGCCCGGTGGCGCACCAGCTGTTGCATACGCATTACAAATCCAAAAAAGTACGCATACGGGAAGAAGAATAATCCCTGTCCGCACTTTTTAGCAGGTATTTGGGGGCTCCCGCCGGGGGCCCTCTTTTTATGTGTGCGAAAGTTTGCGGAAAGGGGAAAAATCGGCCCGCGCCGCAAGGGGGATTTTTTAGGGCGCGCGGTTGGTTTGCAAATGCCGCCAGGGGGCGTGGCTTTCGGGCGTGCGCGGAGCTTTTGTACCTGCTTCTATTTAGCTAAAATATAAGTATGCACTATTGGAACGGACTTTTATGCGGAATACTTACTTCGGCCACGTTTGGCACCATTCCGCTTTTTACCCTGCCGCTTATGCGCGGCGGCATGCAGTTGCCTACAATTTTGTTTTACCGTTTTGCGCTGTCGGCGCTGTTGTTGGGCGTGGCGGTGGCCTTAACGCGCAAGACTTTCCGCATTTCCGGCAAGGAATGTGGAACGCTGGGCTATTTGAGCCTGCTGTATATAGGCTCGGCCTTGTTTTTGTTTTGGTCTTATGATTATTTGGCCAGCGGTATTGCCACCACTATCATCTTTTTATACCCGGTGTTTGTGGCGGTATTAATGGCGGTGTTTTTTAAGGAAAAACTATCCGTATTTGTGTATGTGGCGATTGGGATGTCTTTGGTGGGGGTGGCGTTGCTCTCCGGCGCGGGCTCCGCGGGCGGCATACAGGCCACCGGGGTTGTTTTGGGGGTGCTGTCGGCGTTGTCCTACGGGGTGTATATTATTGGGGTGAATAAATCGTGCGTGCAAAATATGTGCGCGTGGAAATTAACCTTTTATGTGTTTTTGTTTTCGGCCGTGCTTTTTGGGCTTGCGGCCCTGTGCAAAGGCGGCATACAGCCCGCGCACGGTTGGAATGCGCATTTCCACTTGTTGATGTTGGCTTTGGTGCCGACGGTCATTTCCAACCTGTCTTTGGTGTATGCCATCAAAAATATCGGGTCCACGTTGTCGGCGGTGTTGGGCGCGTGCGAGCCGCTGACGGCTATGATTATCGGCGTGAGCGTGTTTAAGGAGCCGTTCACGCACAGTGTGGCGTGCGGGCTGGTGCTGATTATTACGGCGGTCACGCTGATTATATTGTCGCCCATGCTGACCAAAGGCTACCGCAAAGGTAAATTTTTATATATTACCAAGGTGCGCAAAATCCACCCGCATATTGTGCCGTATCATTAATTACAGTTTTTGCTACAATATAAAAAATTACATTAAAGGAGAATATCATGTTAGGACAACGCGGTTCTATACACACGATTGTCTTTGGTTTGGTACTGTTGTTTGGGTTTGTGGCGGCGTTGGGCTGGCCCCAATATGCCAAACACCGGGAAATTTCCCGCGCGAAAGAGGCGCTTTCCTCGGCCCGCAATATGGCGCAGGCCCAAAGCACTTATGCCGCCGCGCACAACGGGCAATATGCCGCGGATTGGGCCGCTATCGGCCTGCCGCTAACGTGCCCGCAAGTGACACAAAACGGGGTAAACGTGTTGGAATGTGAGTTTTATGATTTTTATATGCAAGACGGTAAAGTCTATGCCAAACATAAAAATATCGCCAAATGGCTTACGGTGGACGTAGCTACCGGGCAGGCGGATTGCTCGCATGAAGAAAAATCTATTGCGGGCTCGCACATTTGTGCGCGGGTAGGTGTTTAACAGGAGATAAAAATGAAAAAATGGGTATTTGCTTTATTGGTGGTGCCGTTTGTATTCGGTTGCTCCCCCAGCATTAAACGGGTGGAAACCAATTTGGTAAAAGACGTTGGCGGCGGTTGGAACGATACGGACGCGCAAATGGTGGCGGCCGAAATGATTAACGATTGTTTGAACGCCGGCTGGTACAATAAAACCTTGCTGAAACTGGGCAAAGAGCCGGTGGTGATTGTGGGTACGGTTTCCAATAACAGTATGGAACACATCAATACGGACGTGTTTGTGGAAGAAATCCAGCGCGCGCTGATTAACTCCGGCAAAGTGGAGTTTGTGGCTTCCAAAAGCGAACGCGGCGAAGTGCGCACCGAGCGCCTGGAACAGGACGAATTTGCTTCCGAAGAAACCCGCAAAGCGTTTGGTAAAGAAATCGGTGCGGATTTTATGTTAAGCGGCACGCTTAATTCCGTGGTGGATAAATCCGGCAAAAAAGCGTTGGTGTTTTATCAGGTAAATATGAAACTGATTAATTTGGAAACCAACCAAATTGTGTGGAACGGACAAAAACAGATTAAAAAATACGTCAAACGCAGTAAAGTGGCTTGGTAAGGCGGTGCGCGGATGAAGGCCCCGGCTATTTTGGTTTGTGCGGCGGTGTTGTGTTCGGCGTGTGCCGGCGTGCCTTCTTTACGTTATAAAAAAGCCGTCAACCAAACCCAAGCCGCGGGCCAATTTGCCCAAGCGGCCGAAAAGCTGGACAGTGACAAAAAAAAGTTTTACCGTGCAAAGGATGCCGCTTTGTTCTATTTGGACAAAGCGGCCCTTTTGCAATATGCCGGGCAGTACGCCGCCAGTGATAGTCAGTTTGCACTGGCGCAGGACGAAATCAACCGTTTGTATGCCAAAAGTATCAGCGGTGCCGCCGGAACTTTGCTGATTAATGATTTAACGGCCCCATATTATGTGCCCCCGTACGAACAAGCGCTGACTTTCTTTTTTAGGGGCATGAATTTTTTACAGCAAAATGATTTGCAAGGCGCCCTGGTGGAAGCCCGCAAGGCTGTTTTTTATTTGGATTATTTGCGCGGCTCTAAAAATAAAGGGTATACGGATGACGCTTTTGTGCAATACTTTGCCAGTTTGGTGTTTGAATCCGGCGGGCGGTTAAGTGATGCGCGGATTGCGCGTACCAATGCGCTGGCCGCCTATCAAAAAAACGGTTGGAATAAGCCGTCTTTCCCGGTGCCGGCCCGGGCCGGGCAAATGGGCGAAGTGCTTATTTTCCACTATAACGGCCTGGTGCCCTTGCGCAAAAGCCAAACCTTTCAAGTAGGGTGGGATTGGCTGTTGGCGTGGTCGGCCGCGCCCACAGAGGGGGAAAGTATCAGCCCGGAAGTGGAAAACGCCCTGCGTGCGGGGCTTTCCGGTCGCTCCGTCACGGTGGCGTACCCGGTGCTAGAGGAACAGCCGTACCGGGTGGAGGGCTCTTTAGTGGCCGTGGACGGCATAGCGGCGGGTAAAACCCAACTGGTGCAAGATACTTCTGACATCATAAAAAAATGGCTGCAGGAACAACTGCCGGGCATTTGGTTTAGGTTGGCCACCCGGGCGGTAGTCAAACAGGTTTTGGCTACACAAGCGCGCCACGCCACCGCCCAAGCCGCCGACGATGAAACCGTGGGGGAACTAGCCGGTATGGTGGTGGATATATTCGGCGCGCTGACGGAAAAGGCGGATACCCGCCAATGGTTTACGCTCCCGGCGCAGGTGCGGCTTTCGCGCTTGTTTTTGCCGGCGGGAACCCACCAAATCCGCCTGCTATTGCAAGACGGAAATGGTAATATAATAGGAGAACACGATTTTGGTACCGTGCGGGTAAAGGCCGGGCAACGGCTCTTTTTGCAACACCGCACGGCCCAATAAAGGGGAACGGATATGAAAAAATGGTTTGTTTTAAGTGCGGCCGTGCTTTTGGCGGCTTGTGCGCACGTTAATAAAAATACGGTCAATTATCAAACTTCTTTGTTTGACCATACCCGCTATTATGTGGTGGCCGGGAACGGCCCGGACAAAGCCTCTGCCCAGGCAAGCGCGCGTGCCAATATGCGCGCGGCCCTGCAAAACGGCGCGCCGGATGCCGCCCAACTGCCGGTGCTGGCGGATGTTTTAACCAATGCAAAAACGGAAAAAGTATGGAAGGAAAAGGGCGCTAAACCGGCCAACTATTTTGCTTTAGCGGTGTTGGACCGGGCGTTGGCGCAGGGAATGCTCACCCCGCACATGGATACGCTAGACGCCAAACTGGCAGGGTTTACCAAAAAATTAAACGCCGGGCCGGAGCCGTTTGCCGCCTTAAAATTGGCGCTCAATATGCAGCCTTTCGTACAAGAGCGCAACGCCTACCAGGATTTGTATGCGTTTATCAACGCTAGTCAGGAAGGGTACAAAGCGGACGATTTTGCCACTTATAAAGCGGCCTTGAAAAACGCCATGGGCGCGGTAAAGGTATCTGTCCAAACCCAAGGGCCGCAACATTTGGTGCTTACCGCGTTGATTACGGATGCGCTGAACCGGTTGGGCCTGGGCGTGGCGGATGCTTCCGCCACGGATGCGCCGCTAACGGTGCGGGTGGAAACCACCGTGGACGGGTACGAATCCGAAAAAGTAAAAGGGTTGGAATGGTGTTCCAGCGGGGCCTCCGTAAGTATGGTGGACGAAACGCTGGGGGTCACTTTTGCGCGCTTTCATGTGCAGGACAGGGCGGGCACTTCGCGCGCGGCGGATTCCCTGCGGCGCAGTATGCAGGGCGTGGGGGAAAAAGCTTCCCAACAAATTTCGCAAAGAATGTTGACGTATTTGAAAATAAGATAGGAGAACACAAATGAAAAAATATTGGATATTAGCCTTATTGTTAGTGCCGTGCCTGTTGGGCGCGCAAACGGCGGATACCGCCGCCACCCAGGCAGACCCGGCCGAACGCAACAAAATGTTGTATTCGTTGGGGTTTTTGTTGGGGGATAACCTGAAAAAACAATTAATTTTGGATAATGAAGACGACTATAAAGCCTTATCCCAGGGGATGCGTGACAGCTTGCTCAATAAAAAACCGCAGACGGATTTGGAACATTACAAACCCCAAATTATTGAAAAATACCGCCAGGATGCCGAACTGATTGACCAAAAACGCCAAGCCCTGCAACAGGAATATATGGAGAACTTCGCCAAAGAAAAAGGCGTTAAAAAATTGGATAACGGCGCCATGATTAAACTTTCCCGCGCGGGCAAAGGCAAAGCTCCCAAGGCGGATGCTACCGTAAAAGTAAATTACGAAGGCACCCTGATTGACGGAACTAAGTTTGACAGCTCTTACGACCGCGGCGAAGCGGCCAGCTTTGCTTTGACGGACGTGGTGCCTTGCTGGACGAAGGCCATTCAAGCCATGAAGCCCGGCGCCAAAGCCAAAATTGTGTGCCCGGCGGATACCGCTTACGGCAACCGCCCGTTGGGGCCTATTCCGCCTAACTCCACGTTGGTTTTTACGGTGGAATTGTTGGAAGTCTTATAAAAAAGAATGTCTAAAACCAGTTATTTTTTAATTGGAATTATGGTAGCCGTGACGGTGCTTATGGGGGCACTGCACGGCTACCGTGCTTTTACGCAGTACCGGGAGCGGCAGGCCGCCTTGGAGGCCCCCACGTTCCAAGAGGTGCCTGTTTCTATGGCGGCCCCGCAGGCGGATTTCACCCCGCCGCCCATCCGTTATGCGCCGGAAAACAGCCAAGATGTATTTTTGGAAGATGCCCCGCTCTCGCCCCAACAAGAGGCCGAACAGGCGGATTTAACCGTGCGTTCTATTTTGGCCGACTATGCCAAAGACCCCGTTATGCAACAATTCAACCGGGAGCTTTCTTCCGCCACGCAAGGGCAGGCCAAAGACCTGGCGGATTTAAGCGGCCCCCGGTTGCAGGAGTTAATGCAAAGCCACCCGCAAGTGGCGCAGGTGGTTCAAAAATATATGAAAAAACCGGAGTTTTCCGCCGCGGTGGAACAGATTTTCAGTAATCCCCAATATGTGCAAAGCGTGCGCGTTTTGCAAGGGGAAAACCGCGTTCCGGCCGCTCCCGCCGAACCCGCCCTATGATAAAAATTTTAACCAAGTGCCCAAAATATTGTATTCTATCTACATAGGAGGCTCTAACGTGTTAAAAATATTTGGTAAAGCCGCCGTATTGGTTTTTATTATTTTAAGTATTTATTTTATTGTGAATCCGAGCGCTTGCTCCAACCTGCTTGCGGGCCGTGTGGTAAATACCCCCCGGAGTGAACAACCCCAGATTCATCCTTCCATGCCGCCCGCCCGCGGGGAAGTTTTGCCGCCTGCCGGAGATAAACCCGCCCCGGCCGCCCAAACCACGCCGGACGCGCAGGCCACCCCGGAAGCGGACTTGACGGACTCCGTCTTGCCGCCGCCATCGCTTACTATCCCGGTGGAAGAAACCGCGCCGGAAGTGACCCCGCAAACGGCCTATTCCCAAGATGATATTGATTATGCCGTGGCCAGCCGCTATGTGGAGCTGGAACGCGAATACCTGAAAGAAAACAAACCGCTGGGGAAAGATGCGTCGCGGGAAATTTCTTATATTGTGATGGACGATTTTGAAATGTCCCCGCAAGAATGGGAAAGTTTTTTAACCCGCGCAACGGCCAGCAATTTGTTTAATAAAGTGCGCGAAGAAATGCAGTAATGCTTTGAACTTATAAAAACCCCCGCTAAAAAGCGGGGGTTTTTGATGTACCCGGAAAGTATAGATGCACTAAACGCTGATAAAAGCTCCACCAATGTATGCCGTCAAACCACGCATTGCGTAGTATAGATATATCAAACGCTTATAAAAAAGCCCCGCCAAACCGGCGGGGCTTTTTGTGTGCTTTGCTGGCGGAAAAATTTTAATGGGGTAATCTCCCGGCCAGTAATTCTGCCACCGGGCGGGTGTGTTTTATTTTGCTTAAAATGATTTTGACGGAAGCCGTAATCGGCACGGACAAAAACGCCCCCGGCACGCCCCATACAAGCCCCCAAAAAATTAAAGAGGCAATTACCACCGCCGGGTGCAAGTCCATACCGTCGCCCAAAAAGCGGGGCTCAATTAAATTGCCGATAATAAATTCCGTAGCGGTCAGCAAGCCTACAATCAAACACAAATGCCCGCCCAGGCCAAACTGCAAAAATAACACCGGCACCGGGAGCAATACCGCAATAATAGAGCCTACACTCGGTATAAAATTAAGCAGAAACGCAAACAGCGCAAACAGCAGGGCCAGTTTTACTTTGAACGCCAGTAAAATGATGGCAATAATCAGGCCCGTTGCCAGGGAAGTAATCGTTTTTACGGATAAATAAATAGATACATTGTTCATCATTTCTTTAATGGTTTCATTGGTAATGGGGGGTGTTTTTTTGCCGCCCAAAAGAAAGAAAATGATAAACAGCATAATCAGCGTACTGTTTGAAATTAAAGAAAATAATTTACCGCCAAAGTTTTTCAGCCAGTTAAATACGGGCAGTTCTTTTAAGTAAGAAAGTATAGACGTTTTGTCTATGTCTATCCCATGGGCTTGTGCGCGGGAAATTAAATCCGCCGCGGTGCCCAGCAGGTTTTCTTTATACAGTTCCGCCCCTTTCAAAAACCCGCCGACGGAATTGACGGTAAACAAAACAATCGCCGTAAAAAATGCCAAAAAAACAATAATGGATACCGCCACCGCCAGCCACTTGGGAAAGGAAAGTTTATTGTGCAGCAGGCGGGTCATTTGCATTAAAATAGTGTAAAGAAAAATAGAAATTACCAGCGGAATCAGCACCGCTTTGGTGTAGACCAAAATAGCCGTCACCACGCCGGCGGCAATAATCGTCAGGCAAATGGTGCCCGTTTTTTGATAGTAGTAAAACGGTTTTTCTTTACTCAGCATAGCTACCCCCGGAAGCGTTCTGCGTTTTTGGCTATTTCCCGCGCTAAAAATAAAATTTTATCCGTTATGTTGTTAATATCCGTGTTGCAGGCGCTCAGCAGAAAAACATTCAATTTTTGGGCGGTATAGCCTTTGTAAATACGGTAAAAAGAATAATAAGCGGTGGTAAATTCGTCACACGCGCGGGAAAAAGTTTTGGCCTTATTGTTGAACCCTTTAGCCGGCAGTGCCAAACCCGTTTGGTAATCCGCCCGGGTCCATTTTCTCACTTCGGCGCGGACGGTGGCCCATACGGTGGTGTGTTGGTCGGTCCGGGCGCGTAAATCCAGGCAGAAGCTGTTAAATTCCGTGGCAAAGGCGGTGTCCCGCACTTCCGTATTTTTATGCAGTTGGCTGCATATTTGTTCCAAACGGCGGGTAAATTCCGCAATTTTTGCCGTATCTGCCACCAGTTGGGTGCGGAAAGTGTCTAATGCTCCGGCGGCATAATGTAAGTAATCCAGTGCGTTCATTGTATCGGTAATGTAATGGTAAAAATAGAGCCCAGGCCGCGGTCCGACACTACATTGACGGTCCCGCCGTGCAATTCGGCTCCGCGTTTTATCATGGCAAGGCCCAAGCCCCACCCGTTAATTTGCCCGGTAAAGTAGTCATCCACCTGATAAAACGGGTCAAAAATATGTGGCACGTCCTGCGGGCGGATGCCGGCGCCGTAATCCCGCACGGAAATAGAAATGCTGTCGCCGTGGTTGGCGCCTTGTACCTTAATAATTTTTTCCATTTTATTATTAAATTTAATGGCGTTATCCAACATTTCTTCCAACATGGCTTTCAAAATTTCCCTATCGGCTTGAATGGTTAAACTTTCGGAGCAGTCAATTTCTATATAAGTGCCGCGTTTGGCGGTGGGCTCGGCCGAAGACACGGCCACGGAGTCGTCATCTTTGGCAATTGCCGCGCTGGCACATTCTTTAGCCAGTGCTTTTAAGGGGACAGCCTCCCTTTTAAGCTCTTTTACGCTCATGCGGGATACTTTGTTATAGGTTAGCAGTTTATCCACCAATTCGGCCATTTTAAGCCCTTGTTTGTTGATTTCTTCCAAGGCTTTGGCCGCAAAGGGGGAAAATTTCTCTTTCCCGGCCTGGGATAAAATAGCTTCCGAGTAGCCGTTAATAATGGAAAGCGGCGTTTTTAATTTGTGCGACACCAGCGACAAAATTTTGCCGGAGGGGTCTTTGATAGTTTTATCCTGTTCACTCATAACATGCCGCCCTAAAAGGAAAAGTTCGCGCTGACGTAAAATACGTCGCGTTTGTTTTTATGGCCGGAAGTTTCCAAATGGTTGTAGGCCATATCCACATATACATTTTTAACAATTAAAAAGGAGTTGCCCAACAAGAAAGAGTGGTCCGGGTCGGCGGTGTAATTTTCCGTAAAGGAATAACCGAAATACAGGGCCGAGGGTTTGTCTTGCCAGGTGCGCGTAAAACGCCCGCCCACGGAATACTTGCGCAAATCGCGCGTCACGTCCAGCGTTTGCAGGGATACTAAATCCTGCTGGTTCATTACCCCGCGGAACGCATTTACATCTTTAATGCCGTCCGGGTATTGGAACGCTGCCCCCATCACGTCAAAGCGGTACGCTTGGAACAGGCTTTGTCTTAAATGCAAAAAGTAGGCCGCTTGCGCGTACGAGGTGTTTTCTCCGGTGGCATTATTTTTGAATAACGTGCCGTCTTGTTTGGCATAGGCCGCCCCTACGCGGGCGTGGGTGTAAACATCATTTACTTGGTCGTCTTCCATTAGCACCGTCAGGGCGAAAGTGGCCCCATAGCCGGAGGCTTTTTGATAGGAGGCGTTTTCGGCGGAATCGTTTTCAAAATAATAAAAGGGGGTTAATTCCACGTCTAAAAGTTCCAGTTCCAGCCGCATGGGCAGGTAGACGGAGTAAATCGGGTCCTTAAACCGCCCGTAGGCGTAGTCGTTGCGGTCTTTTACATAACGCCCGGAAATACCTATTTCCGTAAGCATAGACGGCTTAACGGTAAAAGAGGCAATCCCCTGATTAATGCGGTTAGACCACAAATAGGACGCTTTCGCATCCACAGTATCGGCCTGCAAAGCCGGAGCCAGCAAACCTAAAGCAAAAATAGTAAAAAATAATTTTCTCATACTATTAATTTACCAAAATTTAAGCCCTTCTGGCGCGGATTATTTAAGATATTCGGCGGGTATGCGGTATTGGGGAGCATATTTTAGTAAAATAAAAAGTATGAAGAAACTTTTTTTACCCTTTATTTTATTGGTGTCGGCCGCCTTGCCGGGCGGTGCGGCGCAAATTATCCGCGGGCCTTATTTGGAAGACCCTACCCAAACGACCTTGATTTTGCATTGGCAGACTAGCGACTCCACCCCCGCGTGGTTGGAATACGGCCCCGCCCCGCGCTGTAATCAGCTGATGACGATTACTCCGGCCGGTACGCGCCATAAAGCCGTTTTGTATGGGTTAGTGCCCAACCAGGAGTATTGCTACCGCCTGTATGTGGAAAACTCCGCCCAAGACGGTGTGCAAAACCCGGTAGAGGGCAGTTTCAAAACGCTGTTCTCCCCAGAGCGTAAAGAGGTGCAATTTTTAGCCATTGGCAACACGGG